>Ga0222667_1000382_pt1 | contig 21018 bp, 29 predicted proteins | sample AntAcemetagen657_FD_179854 | JGI IMG/M metagenome (GOLD analysis project Ga0222667, IMG submission 179854) | Saline water microbial communities from Ace Lake, Antarctica - #657 | ecosystem: Environmental > Aquatic > Non-marine Saline and Alkaline > Saline | place: Antarctica: Ace Lake... | reverse complement strand
CGCGAGAATAGTACGTTAAGATATAGAAATCCACTGTATGGATGATACTTGGGAACCAAAAACTGTTTGCCGAATGGCTTAACTTGTAACAATGTCTTGATACTTTTCATCCGGGTATCATGTAAAGAAAGAAAGAGAAACGAAATGACTCATGGCGTAGATATCAAAAAATTACTTGCAAACGCGGAAAACATGAAAAATGGCGGCGGGTTTAATAGTAATTTTTGGAGCCCTAAAGAGGCCAAAACAACTATTAGAATTATCCCGCCTAATCCTGAAATTCAAGGTATGCTCCCGGGCGTGTTCTTTGTAAAACACAATGAACATAATATCAATGGCCAACGTATTGGTTGTGCTGCCGAAATTCTTCAGGAAGATTGTCCTATTTGCACGAAACGAATCGAAATTTACCGCGAACGTAAAGGCAATCCTGCAAGCTGTACCCCCGAGAGAGAGCAGTTTCTCGCTGCAACTCACAGTTCAAGACGTTTTCTTGCCTTAGTTATTGTTAAAGGCGAAGAAGACAAGGGTGTACAAATTTGGAGTTTCGGCAAGAAAATGTTAGACAAGTTGCTTTCATTTTATGTTGATTTCTGTGCTGATGGCGATGATGAATTGTCAGACATGGACAATGGTCGTGATATTATTATCAACAAGACGATTATTCATACTGAAAACGGAAATTTCCCCAACTATGATAATTCCATTCCGTCTCCGAAATTAACGGCAGCCGGCACCCCCGAAATGATTGCAAAATGGTGGACAGAACAACCTAAATTGTTAGAAATTGCTTCTGCAAACATTAAGTCCTATTCTGAAGTTGCGCAGATTGCAGAACAACTCATGGAATCATTTGAGAGAAAGGCCCCACAAGCTCCACAAACGCCTCAGGCGTTACAGAGCTATGCTGCCCCTACCGCTAGTACTCCTGGCACCCCGCAATCAACTGTGGGCGGCCCCCCGGAACTTAGTATTGCTGGTGTACTGGGTGAGATTGATCTATCTAGCCCCGAAGCACTCATTGCTTTTCAGGGATGGCAAAAAAATGGCAATAACGATTTACAGTTATTGTTAGAAGTTGCCAATTCTTATCCTAAACCTGGTACAACAGCCGCAGCAGCGCCTCAAAAGCCAGCGGAAAAAGTACAGACAGAAATTTATGATGATCCCGAAGCATTGTTAGCTAAAATTCAAAACGAATTAGATGAATAATAAGTAAGGGAGAAAAGGGAGGGGTAATTCCCTCCCTTTGTTTCTATTATGCCAAAAAGATATTTTCAAAAATTTGCAAAGTATTATGGTAGTTTTAGAGGCGCTTACAATATAAGAAGGTCAATTACAGCTGACTTTGCCAGTGCATTCAATTTAACGCACGGCAAAGCACAGGAAATGGTTGACTTTTTTGTTGATAAGTTGTTATCTAATCTCTATAATGGCGTTAGAATCAGGTTTGATGATGTTTTTGTTATTTATCTGGAACCATATCATAGTTATATACACAAATTCTATAATTTTCAGATCAAACAAAATGACGAGGCACATAAACCATCGCACTGGGGACTAAAGATTCACTTATCGAAACCCGGGTTCAAAAAAATTAACGATTCTATGGGCATACCAGATGAACGTGATTTTAGAAGTCCGAACGAATAGAGGCGCTTATGGTAAAAAAAGTAACTAAAGCTGGAAAAAAAACAAAAACCCCGGTTAACAGAGTAACTGTAAATTCCAGTAATGTACTGGAAGAAGTAATGGGGCTAATAAGTAAGGACTATTCTTTTGCGTCTGTCAATGAAGAAGAAAAAACAAATTATTTGCCAACGGGCAATTCAGCTATTGATTTTGTTTTAACAAATAAATTAACTGGCGGTGGCTGGCCTATTGGCAAGATTACTGAATTATCTGGCAATAATGCTACTGGCAAGTCTTTGCTGGGGTTATTAGCACTTATTTCTACTATGAATGGTGCTATTAAAGACGAAGACGGTAATCCGCAACCAGGCATTAGCGTTTTGATTGATACTGAACGGGCATATAATGCAGAATTCTTTGAGTTATTAGGCGGAGACCATTCAAAATTAGTTTTGGCAACCCCCGAAACCGCTGAAGAAGTATATGATTTTGTTAAGAATTTCATTGAAATTACAAGAAAAAAAACAGATGTTCCCATTACATTTGTATTTGACTCTCTTGCTGGTACCCCAACTGCTAGCGAATTGGAACGTGGCATATCAAGCGGTGAGCGAATGGGTATGCGTGGCATGATTCATGGCCGCGGTATTCGACTTATTAAGGATTTAATTGCAGATGAAAACATTACGTTTATTGTAATTAATCAGCTTAGAAAAACGTTTGCTATGTACGGCGATCCTGAAGATACAGTCGGCGGGGAAGCTATGAAATATCACGCTTCAATGCGATGTCGCCTGAAAAAGGGCTATAAAATTTCGACCAAGAAAGGCAAAGTTGAAGCCGGGGCAAAAGGTGTCAACCTGCGTGATATTGTTGGCATTCAGGGCAGGTTTGTAATACAAAAATCACGATTTACGCGACCATTTAGAGAAGTAACTTTTGACATTTTCTATCGTGGCGGTTTATCTCCGGTGTCAGGACTGTACGATGTACTTACAGACTTCTATAAAGATACAAACGGTACAATTGAACCATCAACTGAATGGACTGGCAATAAACCGGGACATTGGAAATATAATGTAGATGCCGAGACTGTTATACCGTTCAAAAAGAGCAATTTTGAAGCTATGCTTAGAGAAAATCTTCACCTTATTGCACCATATAACTTTGAAATTGTTGACCATGTATTACCGATAGACGAAGTTGAAGTGGAAAACGGCATCGACGATCAAATTAAAAATGGTGATGATATTGACGATGATGATCTTGCCAATCTTATCGCACAGCCATTAGAAGACGAAGAGGAATAATGTCAGTTTGTTATATTGTAATAACGAATGTATATAGTATGTTTGTAGGGCCGGGCTTTCGCCCGGCCCTACGCGGTCAAGACTTAGTTGTCAATGGCTATTTACCATCTAAAGTATATAGTGCATTTCGTATTAAAAATCCTAATGCAACGTTTGTAAATGCTGCCCTAGGCCACGGAATGGGTACATATAAAGACTTTATCAGTCGGAAGACAGGAAGGTTTGGTACTGGTCTTTTTGATGACGTTTTGGCAGTTGCAACTCAGCTCGGTATTAAAGTCGAAGTCAAAGACATGCGTGATGACTTGCCAGTTGAAATGGAAATTAACGAGAATATGTTTGAAAACATAACATTGCGTGATTACCAAGTTGATGCCATTAAAAAATGCGCACAGTATCAGAACGGATTTATTCGCAAACCTACTGGTGGTGGTAAAACTGTCGATCTTGCTGCATTTGCACTAGCGTTTCAAAATAGAGTGGACGGCAAGCCTGCTAAAATACTGTATCTTATGGACCGTGTTGGTCTTGCAAGGCAGACGGTAAAACGTTTTATTGAATACGGCATTAAAAAAAGCGATATAACACTGATTACAGGTAAGGGCAAGACAGAAAAGAATCCAAGTCCATATGAATGGAATGAGACAAGTCTTGCTAATAAGAGAATTGTAATTGCAATCTGGCAGAACCATGAGGCCTTATTGCCGCATATGTGGCAGTTTGATGCAGTCTTTGTTGACGAATCCCATCATAGTCGTGGTAAAGTTATGCAGAAAATGCTGAAAAAGGCTATTAACGCCCGCGTACGTATAGGTGTGAGCGGTACGCCATTTACTGGTGAACTTATTGACGATTTACAACGCAAGTCGATGTTTGGTTCAATTATTTACGAACTTGAAACAAAAGAACTTATTGATAGAGAATTTTTAGTAAAGCCAATTATTAGATTTTTCCAGATTGCAAGAAACGACAGATACATGAATATCGCAAATGGTTGGCCTGAAATTTATGATGCCGGTGTTATTTCGTTTGATTATAGGAATCATTTGATTGCAGAAATGGCAAAAGGTCTTGAAGGTAAGACTCTAATTTTGTTTAAGAATTATGACCACGGCAATTTAATCATGGATAAACTTGGCATTAAAGATTTAGAAATTAACAATAAGTTTAATTTATATAAGACATTTCATAAGTCAAGAAATGGTAAAACCCTCGTAAAAGACTTATTTTATGTTGATGGTAGGTTTGACCCATCAGTAAGAGAAAAGGCCTTGGACGCATTTAGAAAAACTGATAATGCGATTATTGTTGCATCCGGAATTTTTGACGAAGGAATTGATTTTCCCGGAATTAACAGCTTAGTTATTGCAAGTGGAGGAAAGTCATTTGTTAAGACGATTCAAAAACTGGGTAGGGCATTGCGTCCTAATAATAGCGGTCTTGTGCATGTTTTTGATTTCATGGACATGTCGCATCGTATTCTCCGTAAACATTCGGATTCTCGCCTTGGAATATGGCAAAAAGAAGGACATAAAATCGAAATTGTAAAAATTACAAATAAAGATGATTAAAATGAAAACAAACAACAAACTTGATAACAAGGAATAATATTGGCAACTTTGGTAGAAGTCGCAAAAGAATGGGATTTTGATGCAATGGATATTAGAATCTATGATGCATCGTTGGCGTTATCTGCAATAGAATTCGAATATACAGAACGTTATTCTATGCATTTATCATATTCAACTGATCCAAGACACCATGCAAACTGGAAGTTTTTCAAGTCGGCATGTTTACTTGCTAATAACTTGGGTGTATCTGTTGATAGATATTTAAGGGTAATTTTCTATCGCGTTTCAGATGACGATTCAGACTGGACTATCTTCCCGAGTATGATTGCCAGTTTGTGGGCTGTAAACCGCCTCACAGCCTTCAATGAGTATGTACCTTGGGTTGTATCGTCGGAACGCAAGTCGTTGCAGGACCTAGACCTTATTGTAGCTAGCAAGTATGCCATTGACAGAATGATGAAGCGTGAAAATAGTAGTTGGAATTATCCGGAGCACTTCGAGTTATTTCTTAAATCTAATAAAGACCCGGTCCACCCTATTTTTACACAAATAATGTTTAACGTTATATCGCAGAAATTTTTATCGGTTTCAAAGACATTTAACGAATGGTCGTTAAAACTTCCAGCGGATATCGTACGTGAATATATTGATACTACTAAACTAGAGAAATTACGACTCGAGTTATTGATAAATTCGAGTATTCGAACCGCCTTACAAGAGGCATTAACCACGGACCTATTAGGAGAATTTTAACATGAGTGATGAGAAACTGAACAAAGACGTTAACGAAGCAACCAAAGACCTGAACACCGAATCAACTGAGAAAATGAAAAAAGCTGTTACCATTATTGAGGACGCACTTCATGGTACTCCGTATGTCTTGGTTACAATGAGTGGCGTTACTGCCCGTAGCGCCGGACATTCCATTTTGGATCAAGCATTTATGTGCAAAATGGCAAGCGAAATGATGGAATATCAAGCAAAGAATGGCTTTGCACAAATGGGATTTTTCGGTCCACCACCACAGCAACAAGGTGAAATGACTGCCGAAATTCAAGAAGCTCTTGAAAAGGCACAGCGCGAAGTTGCCGAAGAAGCTACTGAAACTGCACCTAAAGAAACAAAAGCAACTTTGAAACTGGTAGAAGCAAAAGACAGCGAATAACTAATGTGGGGTATGCCTTTGGGCATATCCCCTTTTTAAGGACTTATTATGGTAGAAGAACAAGATATTTACAGAAAATTAGGTATTCCGGCAAAAGCTGTAAGGCGCGCTATGCTTGATTCCGAGAAATTATCTATTGATAATAGACAGTTTTTTGCAGAACATAGATTTTTTTCTACAAAAGAACTTTGTAAAATGTTTGATATTTCAAAAAAAGAAGTAAAACAGTCAAGGTTATTTTACAAAATTCCACCTGTCAAAATGGGCAAATCATTAAAAGCTATTTTCGTTTATATCGGGGATGATGGTGGTTATGTGCCAAAAGATGAGTTGGGTTACTCAAATATTTTAGAGAAGGGCAAGAAATAATGTCAAAATCAGAATTTATCCCGGGCGCGGGAATGCTATCGGGGCCAAAGGTGACGCCCCTTACTGACGTTACAAAACAAAAGGCAGCTGACGCCTATGAAGTTCGTGAATTTATGAAACGTGCCGATACTCTGGGAATTGACCCATTAAAACTTGTTGTCGACATGATTGAGGCAAAAAATACAACATATCCGAAAGCCTATGAGACATACCTGATTGAAAAGGGTATGCTCACAGAAAATCGGGAACTTACCGATCATGGTAGACGAACACTTGAATTCCATGGGACCGTTTTGCCTGCAACAGGTGAAGGCATTCCCATTACTAGAGAGCCGGAAAATCCAGAGCTTACAGCTGCATACAAAAAAATGTCTGAAGATTATTTTGATGATAGCACTGTACGCGTCAATGAAGATACGCCTTCGATTTTTAGTCACAATACAGAAAATATTTTCCTGTGGGAACAGTTTATTTCGTTTTATCTTGATATTCATAAAAACTTATTATCAGATAGAACATCAGAATCTTCTAAGATTAGACAGAATATTATTGGTAAGCTAGCAAGATTTAAACTAGATGTTGAAAAGTATGGCGAAAATTATTTGAAGGAATTGGTGCTTAGATATCAAACTCACAATATATTTTTGCACAACAGATATCTATTAGGCTATTCTGACCATCAGATTAGTGAAAAGATGAAACAACTGAAAAGCGATATCGGTAGTATGACAGAATGGGTACAAACTAAAAAAGTTGAAGATACACCAATTAAAAAAGTCAAAAAGCCAAGCAGACCGAAAAAAGCAAAGGCTAAATAATGGAATTTCCAAAGAAACGAGATCCATTCTTTTCAATGACAAAGTTTACAACCTTTGAAAGTTGTGGGTATAAATATGCCTTTCAGTACAGGAAGCGCATTCCCCAACCCGCAAACAAGTATTTAATCGCTGGTATTGCAGTCCATGAAGCCCTAGAATGGGCCCTGAAGGAGTTTAACGACGGTGTTAAACATACGACTAAGGAAATTATGTTAAAAGCCCTTCAGCACGCTTCTCCGAGACTTCCAGAATTAATTGTGGAATCCCATAAACAGGACATTGTAGATATTATTTCAAAATCACTTCTACAATACGATGCATATAAGTTATTCAAACCCGATATGATACCTGAATCAACATTGCGACTAGAATACAACGATATTCCACTTGTGATGAAAGCAGACATTATTTATCAACCTGAAGGTTCTAAAAATCTTCTTATTGGAGATTACAAAACCAGTTCTGCCTTTCACAAGAAAGACGTCATTTTTCAAGCGTCTCTATATCATCATAGCGTTAAGCAATTGATGCCAAAATCTAACCCGACTTTTGCGGCAATTATGTTAAAGTTAAACAAAATTTATACAGTAGATCCGTGGCCAGAAGATAAGTTCTGGGGATATGTAACGCGCTTGACGGAAGAAATTCGCAAAGAAGACTGGAAGCCGAATACAAAAAGCTGTTTTGCCTTTAATTCGCCATGTCCATTTTCAAAAAGGTGTCCGTACTTTAGAAGCTAATGATATAGACTATAATTATGGGTAGTCGAGGAAACCCGGCTGCCCATTTTTCTTATAGTAAAGGTGAAAAAAATTTGCACTATCATAACGAGAAATATGGTATTACGTTATATTGTGGAAAATGCGAGGATATAGCCCCGCAATTTGACGCAAACAGTATTGATACAATAATAACGGACCCGCCTTATGGCACAACTGCATGTTCGTGGGATTCTATTATTTCGTTTGAAGAAATGTGGAGTTTTATTAACAAGGTAAAAAAAGACAATTCCCCAATTATATTAACGGCAAGTCAACCATTTACGTCAAGTTTAATTGCTTCAAATTATAGTCAATTCAAATGTTGCTGGACTTGGGTTAAAACTAATTGCGGCAACTGTATGATGGCTAAGTATGTACCATTAAAATACACTGAAGATATAATTGTATTTAGTGATGGCGGTACAAATACTAATTGTACTATCCCTATGAAATACAATCCACAGGGGTTAAGGCGCATTGATAAGAATATCAAAAGTATTCCGGTCAAAGCCGAAGGTATTAATAGATATAACAGACTTGACCAGGCACGCGTACAGAAATTTACAAATTACCCTAAGAATATACTATATTTCGATTCGGTTAAAACTCCTGTTCACCCAACCCAAAAACCAACTACATTAATGGATTATTTAGTAAATACTTATTCTGATCTTGGTGATACAATTTTGGATTTTACAATGGGTTCTGGGACTACCGGTGTAGCTTGTATTAATACCGGTAGAAAATTTATAGGAATTGAAATGGACGAGAAATACTTTAAAATTGCAGTTAAAAGGATTGAAACTGCAATTGAAGAAGTTGAATTAGACATGTTTAGATAGGAGACATTATGAAAACGTGGAAAGACGGCGAGAGAAAAGTAGCAAAGTTATTAGAAGAATGGTGGGGCATTAAGTTTTATAGGTCACCAGAATCAGGTGGCATGGCAACTACAAGAGCAAATTCTTTGCCAAAATCTATGGTACGAAATAGCATCGGCGACATTATCTGTGACCAGTTAGATCCAACACTTGACCCTGTTTATGGGTTTCCGTTTGCAGTCGAGGTAAAATGTTACAAACAGATATCTCTATATTCGCTTATGACGAAGCCAGACGTTACCTCTAAGCCACTTTTAGAGCAATTTTGGGACCAAGCTATAGACCAAGCTAACAAAGCGCAACGTCAGCCGATTTTGATTTTCAAAGAAGACAGAAAGCCATTTTTCTGTGGCATTTATGCCGACCTGCTTTACAAGATTATTGAAGTTATGCCAGAGCAAACTGAAGACGTTTTGAATCACGTCATTTTTCACAAAGACATAGCATTAATGCAGTGGGCAAAGTTTTTTGAATATTTTCCACGAGAATTCGTAGAAATTACAATCAAAAAATATCAATTAGCAGTACCTAACATTAACATAGAACAAAACCACGAGACACTGGTATAGACATGCAAAATAAAATTATTTGTGCTGACTGTTTAGACATTATTCCGGGAATTGAAGACAAAAGTATAGATATTTTAATTACAGACCCGCCATACAAAATTTCAACACACGGCAATGGTTTGGCAAAAGACCGCAAAGGGTGGGTAAATGATATTAGAAAAGACGGGATCGACGTATTTGATCCAATTCCATTTTTAGAGGCTATAAAGCCAAAACTAAAGCTATTTCACGCATATATATTTACTTCAAAGAGTTTGCTAAGTACATATATAAATTGGATTGAAGAGCAGGGATATGGCTGGGATATGATTATTATGGCAAAATCAAATCCTATTCCTGCAAAATCGAATAAGTATCTTAACGATAAAGAATATTGTTTGTTTATTCGTGAGCCAGGCGGGTGCTATTTCAACAATAAGGCTGATTATAGTCTATATTATACCGTTAAACAAACTATATCCAAAAAACCTGAATATGGACATCCCACAGAAAAGCCATTACACATTATTGCAGATTTTATCAAACTGTCTTCGCGCCCGGGCGATCTTGTGTTTGATCCGTATTTAGGCTCTGGTACAACTGCTGTTGCGTCTCTTTTACTACAAAGAAATTTTCTAGGCATAGAAAACAAATCTAAATATGTAAAAATTGCAAAAAAACGCATTGACGCGCATATAAACGATATGTTTATATAAGTTTTGTCAATCGAAGATAACATTAAAGGAAGTTAATAATGAAAAAAGAATTATTTGTATTATTAGAGGGACCGAATAAATACATTGCGTCTTCTAGTATGTTTGCAAAACGCGATTTATATACAGCGTTTAAAAATGCTGGCATACTAAAAGAAAAATTTGTGAAAGTTGGGTTTTACGGACTTGGGTTTATTGGCCATGTTTCGTATAATGAATTTGCTCGCGCACACCCGAGGGCAGTAGCTGGAGAAATTAAACGTGATTGGGATAAACTTATTAGTAACTTAGATGATAAGTATCGTATTGTTTCCAGTGACAGAGAGGTTTATTTTGCTCCCGAAGTGGTATCGTTGCCGCAAGCGCAATGGGAGAAATTTTTTACAGATAGTGATAATTACGTAATAGTATAGGTTAATTATGAAAATAGTAGAAATTACAGCGACCGGGGATGTTGCACAATTTAGTCATAAATTACAGACAAGTCAGGATCCAGAGATTCGTCGCCGCATTAAAAAAGCGATTGCATTAATGGATGTAGATATTGATGACGATGATGACGATGAATTACAAGAGAGCAAGAAACATAGTTTAGACGTTTTTCTTATTTCAAATATCGGCGAAAAAGTTTTAGACGATATTTCTGATGGCGATATCATATTATATAACAAAAAACCGGTTAAAATAAAGAAACTTCTACTTAATTACCTAACAAAGAAAGCGACATTCGATTTAGCAAACGGTAAATATGCCGTACTTGATATTAAATAATGTATGGAAACAACAAAGGTTTATTATATTCACTATAGGGATTTCAAAGTTGACAAGTACCCCGTGATCTATACTTTGTTTTCAAATAACGAAGATACTATGGTACTTAACATTCATTATTTAGTAAAGATATTTAACCCTAACTTTTACAGACATAAAAACAAAACACTGGAACAAACCGTAGAACAACTGCGAAGATTGCGTAAGCATCCGGCATTGATGCGGTTTTTTCAGTTTATAGAATCAAGAAAATTCGATTCTATGAGTTATGAAACCCGCTATAGAATCATATCCAAACAGTGGCCCAAGATTACAAAAGCTACTATCCGTCATTATAAAACAAACAGAATAAGAGTTTTGTGGTCCGAAGATAAAGATAACTTGGATGTAAAACTCAACGAATATAAATTTTAAGGTTTTGATATATAATGGCCAATGAACTTAATATTAAATTAGCAATAGAGAACAAAAAGAAATTTACCAAAGAAATTTCAGATACTTATGAGTCTTTGTTTTCTAATGCAATGCAAAAATCAGTCAAAAAAATCAGAACTGATACAACATGGCTTAAAGGTAAACCGACAAAAGTAGATATTTTTGAGCATGTTGAACTTAAACCATCTAAGAAAATGGCCGGTCAGCTTAATGAAATTTTAAAAGGGCAAGCAGTTACTGCATTTGAAGCTAATAAGAAACTATCTAAAGAATATGTGGAGTCTATAACTAAAGATTTAAATTTGGCAAATAAGTCTATTTTTAAAGACAATAAATCAATGCAGGGTATGTTGCTTGCACAGGCACAAAAATCAAAAATATCAATTGAAAAACTACAAAATGAATATCTTACTAGCTTAAAAACTATGTATACAAAAGGCACACAAGATGATATATTATATGCTGAAACTGCATGGCAAACATATAATTTGTTGCTTGAAAGGGCAGAACAAAAAATACAGGAATTTGAAGCTTCAGGGGAAACAAGGGAAACACAAGAAGAAATTATAGAGAAAAGTTTCTTTTCGAAGCGCAGAGCGGCTGTTATTGAGCAAAGTATGGATATATATAATTCCAAAATTGTGTCATGGGGTAAGAATTTAGTGCAGGCCTATTTATCATGGGAAGCCATTAAAGGTTCTATTGTTGACGTTGCAAACATACAATCGAAATTAACAATTCAGGCTATTGCTGCTAATAAGCCCATTAGTGAATTATATGACAATGTTGAGAGTATCGCCCAAGCTACATTGGATTATGATGCATCTGCAACTCTTGTGGGTGTTTTTGCAAATGAAGGCCCAAAAGCAAGTATGGCACTTGATTTAATTGGGACGCAATTAGGACAACTTTCATTTTTAGGGACGGAGATTAGAGATGACGTTGCCGGTGGAATCGGGGCGATTGTAAGCCTGTCAAAAGACGGCGGCGCATCCTTGGGTGATTTTGCCGATTCCATTTTGAGCATTGCAAACACAGAAACGCGCTCTCAGATATTCTCGAACCTTATAAATACTTCCAAAACAATGGGTAAACAGGGCGTTACATGGCTAAAGAGAGCTGGGCGTGGATTCTCACAGCTTGAAAAAGTAATGACTGGTGTTGGTATTTCGTCCGGTGCAATTCGATCTATCTTTTCGGATATTGAGAAAATCAAAATACTTGATCCGACTTCTCCAATGGGGCAACTTATTATGCGTTTTGGAGGCCGGGAGTCTATCTTTGAGATCAAGAAAGGTAATATTAAACCGGCATTTGACGCAATGACAAAATTTGCGCAACAATATCGTTCAGCGTTTACGATGGATACACCAGCAGCCATTTTACAACGAGAGCAACTTGCCGAAATGTTTGATTTGACGCCAGACATTATGGAAGCAATTTCTCAGCTTGCAAATACCGGTAGTTCTGCTTTGACAAAACAGCTTAAACTAGCAGAAGCACAACGTAAAGGTGGTAAAGAACTAGAAAACATTTATATGGAATATGCTAAGACTGACCCAACTTATGGATTAAAGTTATTTGCCCTTAAATTAGATGACATGCTAAAGAGTTTTGGCAAAGAAATAGTCCCCTATATTCCTGGCATTATGAAAGTTATGAATGAAACGTTTACTCAACAGAATATGAAAGATGTTGCAAAATCACTTGCAACGTTTGCAACTGTTGGTGTTCCTCTTATTGTTGGGGCTCTTAAAGGCGTCGGCGCTTTGTTTGGTGGCCTAGACTTTATAACTGGTGGTGGCGGGAATGCTATTATGGGCGGACTTAAAACACTTATCGGCATTAAAATTGCAGGGCTTTTCAAATGGATTTTCGGTAAAAAGTTATTAATGAAAGTTCTTAAAGGTGCAACAGCAAAGACAGCGGTCGCATTTTCTGGCTTATTTACCGGACTTTCGCGCGCATGGGATGCGACAATGAAAAGCGGAAGCATGTTACATTCTATAATGGCCTTTGGTGGTGGATTTATTGAGGGGATGTTTAAGTTCTTTTCGACTATCCCAACAATGTTATTTGACGCTTTATTTGATACTAATATTACTGGGTTTGTTGATAATATGTTTGACAATATGCACAAATCCATTGACGTTATTTTCCGGGATGGCATATTCGGGTTCTTCCAAGACTTGTGGCGAATTGTACGCGGCAAAGTTACGGAAATGGCCGATACGGCATGGAGTATTGCCAAAGCCGGTGGCGACGTATTGGCAGTATTGGGTGCAGCAGGCGCTCCTATGGGCCATAAGGTTGCCGGGCGCGAAAGGAAACGCAAGAAGACGTCGAAAAGAGCCCAAGACCCTCTAATTGTCGGGATGGCAATTGGTGGAGCCCTTGCAGTGAAAGAATCTAAAGGTGCCAAAGGAATGCGGGGATATGAGCATTTAGGCATAAAAAACAAAAAAGGCATAAATGTCAACCTTACAAAATCTTTTGGTGACGATTTACAAAGCGCACTTGATGGAGTGCCGCTAAGCATTAAAGACCAATTACAAATAAATTATGCTTCAAGAAGTGGCGCTACACAAATAAAATTGTTTAATGCAGCTCTTGAAAAGGAAGGCTATCCTGCATATGGCAAACCGGGTTCACCTAAACATGCAGTTGGTGGAGTAGCGTTCCCGGGCACAAGTCGCCATGAAAAAGGTTTGGCTGTTGATATAGGCGGTATAGGTAGTTTGAGCCCGGAAGATAGAAGGGTACTATTATTAGAACTAAAAAGATATGGTCTTGGCCGCGGGCAAGGCCTTGGTATTGAAAAGCATCATATCGAACGTATTAAGGGTGGAGCTGAAGCATCATATTTAAGATCAGCACAAAATTCATCTAGGATGACCACACCAGCATCTATGCCAGTTGCTAGCAATCAGTCAACTTCTAATGCTAGTATGCAATCAACAAATGAATTGCGCGGACAACTAAATCGCGTTGTTAATTTATTAGCAAGTATTGATAATACTTCTACAGATGCAAACAAAGATAATAAAATAGCTAATGCTTTAACATCGGCTAATATCGAATTAACAAAGTTAGTATAAGGTAAACATAATGCCTAGTTATAGAAATTCAGTTAGAGGGTTTATACTACCGATAAGAAACTTCTCGGAAATAGGAGTAAGTAAAATAGCACCTATCTTTTTCCAATCAAATCCACAAATAACAGATTCAAAATCTGCTAGTTATGGTGGTGACACCCCAATGGGTAGAGCAGAAGGATTCTTAAATTATTCTAGTAGTACAAATAGATCGTTTAGCCTTACATTACAATATACGGCAGTAAGTTCCGAATATGATACATTATGGGTAGCTCAACAAGTTTCACGAATAAAAGCACTCGTATACCCTATATATAGTCGTAGCAATAGAACAGCAAAAGAAACTTTTGCGACTCCGCCGATGATTCTTTTGAATTATGGTCTGCAATATGTAAATATTCCCTGCAAAGTTTTAGATTATAGTAGCAATATTGAAGATGGCACCCCTATTGATTCCCGTACAATGTTACCATATGTTACTACAATAACTATCAATTTACAGACGTCGTATCCATATGGATACGTGCCTGGACATGATGACATTGCAACTAAATTTTCAAGTGATGATCCTAATGGCGACCGTGGCGATTCAATATTGCCATCTATCGGAGTACCTAACATTGAAAATAGTAGATATGAAAAGGAAAGTCCATTTCCTAGAGGTATTAGCGCGGATAGACAAAACATAGCTGCACGATATAATGGTACAAATGCAACCGTGGCAAAGACTCGCCCACTCGGGTCTTTAAAGTGGGGTAATTAATATGCCTTTTTCACAAAACTCAAAGTATACCAGGAATAGTGTTAAGTATATTGATAATAACAATAAATTGCAAGTCTGGTACAATAGGCCAACTATTGAACAGCATAGTACTGATGAAGTTATTATGGTAGAAGCTGGTGAGCTTATGAGGCCGGACAAAATAGCTAATAGAATGTACGGAAAACCCAACTTATCTTGGGTAATTATTCTGACAAACCAAATTTTCGATATTAGAGAATTTTATGTTGGACGTCAATTGCGTATTCCCAAACTGGAAAGGATTCAGGGATTTATATTATAAGCATCTAACCCTTCCAATACGAGATTAATTAAAACTTGACATAAAAGCCAAAGTGTGGTATAGTATTCGTGAATGAACAAACCTTTTCACGGAGTACAGTATATGAGAACAGTTATTTTCCACCATGGCGACCTTGACGGCTATGCTTCCGTCTGGGCATATTGTAAAATTACATGCACACCACGAACCGATATTATAGCAATTCCGGTAAATTATGGAGATACCGATTGGAAGAACTACGACATGGAATCACTTAAAAACAAAAAAGTTTTTATGTTTGATTTTTCGGTATCTAAAGAAGTAATTAGTGAAATTGAAAAGGTTGCGGAATCTTTTCTTCTTATTGACCACCATCAAAGTGCAGTAGAGCTACTTGGTGGCCTTCCCAATTGTCATATTGATACAAATTTCTGTGGTGCTGTAAACGTATGGCGCTATTATTCCAAAACAGAAATCCCCCCATTCCTGCAATATGTCCAAAAATTAGACCTTTGGCAATTTACCAATAGGCAAGAAGAATATATTTGTATGGGTTTATCCCAGATTGATCTTCGCTATGATGCTATTAATGAAATTGCGGAAAATTTTTACAAGTTTTCATATCAACAAGATACTATTGCAAAATATCTTGCAAAAATAGGTGAAATGAAATACAGCAATGTACATAGGAGGGCCAAAAACACACTCAGGAATGGCCCGGCGTTCTATCTTGCTAGTACGGGTAGCATTTCCTTTAAAAAATACCACGAGGACGATATTCCGATGTTTAATATTCGTGATATTTTGTGGGCAAGTTCGGCGCTTTTCAAATATTCAGATTATAACCAAGTAGGATCTTTTATAATGAAAAATGACATTGTTTTGTTTTCCCTAAGAGGTATTGAAGGACACGAAGTGCTTCCGATTGCCAAAAAAATGAACGGTGGTGGACATCCAATGGCGTGTGGGTTTGAAATGTCTATTTCTGAATTTATTATTAGTGTGAACGAAGCTTGTCGTGAATACTAAAAACTACGGAATTGACAATATTAAACATGTAGGCCATTATTACCATGATCATTATATTGTTATTCTAGATGATATAGGAGAGCAAGAGCAAAATCTTGAAATTGAACCCGGAATGCTTGCCGTTATTACGACGGATGGAGATAGGATTATGTCGGAAATTCTCGACATTGAAACATTTTGCGGAACGTTTCAGGACAAACATGATGACCAATTTAGAATCTACTTTTTCGGAAAGGCATAATGAAATGTATTCATGTGATAGTAACCATCAAAAGCGTATTATGATTGTTAGGGCGATTAACCAGGCAATTGTCCCATTTAACGTTCATAATAGAAATCAAATAGCAATGCCTTTGCTATATGTTTATACACGATTTAATCGTGATTTTGAAGAAATTTATCCTGATTTTATATATAACAAGTGTAATGTTGTTAGTCAAAAAGCAACAGATGATATAAATAAGTCTGTACTGTCAACTACTACAATGTATACAAAATATACAAAAGATATTATGAAAATAAAACATTTTTGTGCTGATACTGGCATAGGGATGACAACATTATCGCAAGTATTATTTCAACTAGAAGCATCAAGAAAATCGCCTATTTTAGACAATATGTTACCAGAAGACAATGATAAAGTATTACTATTTTTATGGGACATGGAATATAAACGTCCTGCTACACAAACCATTAACTAACAAAGGAACAAAACGAAATGATCTACAACATGGACAGATTATATGCCGGGCTACATTATTGTGGGGAAATTCGCGGCATTTTCAGGCTTTACAATACTTTTTATTTAGCAAAACACTTGACCGGTTATCCACTTGTTTATGAATGGATTCCAAGTAGCCGTGGTGCAAGTAATGGCCCGTCAAGCTATTATCTTGGAAACGATATTATTTTCTTGATTAGGCGCGGCTTTGTCAGTCAAGATATTTTGTCAGACCGTTCTGTGTCATTTAAAGCCATTAATAACGAATATTTCAAAAAATCCAAAGACATTGAAAAGGAAACGGCATATTACAAGAAATTTTTTAAAATTATTAGTGGTATGGACTGGCAAGTTGTAGCACTGGCAGCAGCTTATATTGCAGAACGTAATAAGCCGGACAACGATCTTGCACTGGTTAATAGTATTGTGGCCGAACGTAAACGTAGTATTTATACGACTGAAAGGATTGTCCAGGCAATTAACTTTATTAGTGAGATAGAAACAAAATCTATCTATGCAAAACCCGAAGATAAATAGAGGAACAAAATGCAGGATTTTAGTCGCTATATAACACCAACAATGGCGGGGTATTACCATGAAAGAACAGCACGGCATATTAATCTTGTAAAGCAAAATGGATATAACGTTATCAAACATTTGCCAATGAATATGAAAATGAAAAACGAATTGGCGGCAAATTTGCAAAAACACGATATGTCAAAATTTGAAGATCCGGAAAAAACACCATACATCTTGATTACATGGCGATACCATGTTTTAGAGGACGAATTTAGACGTTTGAATCTTACAAAAGAAATATTAGCAGATATGTCTGATATTACAGAATATCATGTTAAAAATAACAAACATCACCCTGATTATTGGGATGACACTATAACAAGTAATTTTCTAAACCCTAAAGATAGAGATGCGCCGGGTGAAAAAGTTATCAATGCAACAAAAATGCCACTTGTAAGCATTATCGAAATGGTTTGTGATTGGTTTGCAGTTGGTCAGGAACGTGGAAATACCGCAAGAGAATGGGCTGGCCGTAGTATCGGAATACGCTGGGCATTTACAGAGCCACAAAAAATCTTTATTTACAATATAATTGACATTTTGGAAAATATCTAATGAAAAAGATACAATTATATGACAAATTAGATATCCTTTTCTATAATGATGGCATTCAGATTTTTATGGCCACAGAATTTACAAATAGAAGGTTTCTTGGTGTTTTGATAGATTCTGGCGGCAAAGATAATACTTATTTGATTATGGAACCTGACATTATTGCTTTTAATGAATTTTTAGCAAGTAAAAGAGACTTATTAAGTTTAATGATGGGTTCATCTATGCATCAGGCAACTATAAATACCGATAAAAAACATTTTTGCTTACATACTACCTACAAGAAGATAAATAAGAAACTGTTGCCGGAGAAAGGGCAAACAAAATGGAACTAGAGAACTTAGTAACCGATATAACGGAAGCTAAGAAGTATGCAAAACCTGCAAACTTTATGCCACCGTTAAAAAAAACAGCAGCAACTTATTCGGAGATTTTAGCAAGTGCCTCCAAAGCCGCTGCACTGGAATATGCAAAAACAAAAATAAACCCTAAAGTATATTGTGCAGTCTTGCTAAACTATGGCATTGGCGCTAAAGTAACAATTGGGAAACTTGCAGACGATGTTAATTTTATTTCACACCTCCAATTGGAGGTATTAGGAAGAGAATATGACGTCCGTCCTGTTGATTCAATGACTATTTATGTTGGGTATCCATCTGCTTCTATTGGTAGAATCCCGGATATGATTCTCAAAGAAATTCTAAACGCCCCGATATGGCAACTTGTATAAGGATTAAATATGTTTTTTACAAAGTTATTTTTCAAATTTAAGCATTGGTTTTTTCGCGCATGGACACTAGACTATCAAGCACGGGAAAGGGATTATTTCGGTACACCACACTGGCATTCATTAAGTCCGAGTTCTGCAAATATTATTATGTCAAAAATAAAATGGACAAAAGACGGATTTAAGGAATTGTGGGATGCATCCCACCATCCATACTATTCCGATTATATTATTAATTCCATTTTGTTTACCCAAAATGTTGATATCGAAGCTGCAATCAAAATTGCAAAAAAAAGTTCATCTGAATTTTCGACTATGATGCAGCCAGTAAAAACCGGAGTCGGACAACCGGAAGGCTCATTTGATTGTGACGATTATGCTCTTTGGGCAGCAACGGCAATTCATTCACGCTATAAACCTATTGTCCTGTCCGTATTTTTCAAAACAGGCTGGTGGCCATGGCAAATTGGCGGACATGCTGTATGCATATATACATACAATAAGAAATTCTATCACATTGGAAATTGGGGGAAGTCTAAGGGCTATAAAACTGCAAAAGCACTAATTGACGATATTGTTAGCAAAACTGGCAATAAAAAATTAGTGGCGACGTATACCTATAAAATTAGCGACATTACAAACGATTAAGAGGAATCATGGAAAACAAAATTTTTGTAGAAGTTGAAGGCGTGGATTATTCTGGCAAAACCACTTTGATGGGGCACTTAGTAAATAGACTTGGTATTGTAGACCATTATTTCACAAGAGAACCATACAAAGGAGAATACCGCAATCTACTTTTAAATGCACCTTTGAAGCGCGATGAAGCTCTGGAAATTTTTGTAAAGGATCGCATAGAACACGTCAAAAGGATGAATACGTTGCCACATAAATATATCTGGTGCGACCGATATCTTCTCTCGACACTAGTTTATCAAACGGGGACTGAAAAAGAAATTGTGGAAATTATGGAAATGCATAAAGAGGAAAATCTTCCACTCCCAGATGTTCTGGTTTATTTATTCTGCTCAAAAGAAGTTGCCCGGCAAAGAGCATCAGAACGGCCAGAAACTAACCACTATGACGAACACCACCGAGAGAATGCTAAAAGGTATAGGAAAGTTTTATCAAGCGATTCTACGCCATATTACAAGACAATTCCGGTACTGGAGTTCGATACAAGCGTACATGGGCCGGAAGCAATTGCCAAACATGTTTGGGATTCGGTCAAGAAGAAAATAGTATTCGCAAATGAATAAAGAAAAAGCCCCGATTAAGGGGCTTTTTCTTTGCTCAATTATACTTTTTTACATATACGTTTCAAGTTTGTCAATATGTTCCTGAAGTCGCCGGCATTCAAGCTGCTATTTTGCTAATTAGCATGCACACAAAGCCACAAACTCATTTTTTGTCAACTCAAAGACAATATTGTCTTTAGTCCAAGTGTTGATGCATGTTAAAATCCACATCGGCAATGCTATCACGGACAGCATTGTATGCAGCGGCTTTAAGATTCATTCCTTGTTCCATGGGCCCATTCACCAAGGGTCCAAGCCACAAAGTATATCCGGTTCTGTAGCTGTTTTTCCGAATGGCAATACCGCCATATTCGCAGACGAACTCAAAATAGCCGGAACGTTTTTCGTTCGCAACTTTTTTAAATTCGCTGATGAACTTGCGATTTTTGCCGGAGAACTCTAGCCAAACAAAGCCACACAGTTCGCGAAGCCGACCGACAACGCCACCAATTTCGCCGCCTAATTCGTGGATACTTTGGCTAGTAGTGTTTAGCCCGATATCCTCGACAACGGCATAAGCAGGGCCGGCTTTAAGAAGGACAACGATATGATTATGGGCTGCAATTTTAGCGGCTTTGGTGGCTTCAACGATCATATCTTTGAATGTATTTTTCATTGTCATTCTCTGTGTTAGTAGCTTGTCAATCAATCATAAGTAAACTATAGCATAGAAAATCATAATGTCAAGGAAAAAATGAAAAAAACTATTATACATTACTTTATCTATCTCCTTGCATAAGGTCTTTAAATTCGGCCTGTGTAATAACATTTACGTCTGTAACACATTTTTCTTTACCGAAAAATTCTCGAAAAGTTTTTCGGTTACGCTGGAGTTTTGCATATTTTTGTGCAACTTTTAAAGTATACGGACCTGCAAAATTATGAAAAAACTCTCCGCTATGTTTATTTGAACGTAATGCCATTTTAATGTGCACTATGTAATTTTTTTTAATATGTTGCGTCATTTTTTTCCTTTGTTATACATTTTCATGTCAAATTC
>Ga0222667_1000374_pt1 | contig 21382 bp, 33 predicted proteins | sample AntAcemetagen657_FD_179854 | JGI IMG/M metagenome (GOLD analysis project Ga0222667, IMG submission 179854) | Saline water microbial communities from Ace Lake, Antarctica - #657 | ecosystem: Environmental > Aquatic > Non-marine Saline and Alkaline > Saline | place: Antarctica: Ace Lake... | reverse complement strand
AGGAGAGGTGGAATTTCTAACTCTGAACAAATATAATCCTCATATGATTTTTGTAAATCAATTAATTCCGGATCCCTAAGGTCAGAATATATACCATCTGCCTTAATGTGTTTTATTATGTTTTTTAAATAAGCTACTTCTTCTTTGCTATCAGTTTCTACTGCATCCATAAGTTCAGAAAATGCTCTTATTTTTAATCCCATAACATATTTGTTTTTTTCTGCAACTTGATCCAAGGTTGTGATGTAGCTAGGTAAATGATCTCTTTGAAATTTTTTAAGAGCTTCATTGTATAACATTTTTTGCAATGATTCATGCACTTGGTCTACTTCTTCTTGAAATTGATATTCTCCAATACTTGAACAATCTTTATCTATGTCAAAAAAGGGGAGCATAATGCCATCTCTATTAGTTTGTTCAAGTAAAATTGCAGCATAAGTAGTTTCAATATCTTTCTCTTCGGTTGCAATTTTTGCAACATCTATACAATTTTTAAAAAACTTTAATCGAAATTCATTGTCAAATTTTTCCTGCTGACCTTCAATATAAAACCTTCCCCCAATAATTTTATCAAAATAAGCGATACCCTTTAATATTTCACTAGATTGAGTAGAAGGATCTTTTTTATATTCGCAAATAAATTTTTCAAATATTTCCATAATTTCTTCAGGAGCCATATTAAATTCTGATAAATATTCTGCATTTTTAGCTACAATATCTAAACTACAATCTTTATCAATTAATGCAAGTCCTATTCTTTTGGCAATAGGATTTGCAAATAAATATTCTAATAGATCCCGAGGCAAATTTTCCACAGATTTGTAATATTCTTTTATTTCTTCCCCTGTAAATTGAGGCAATTCTCGTAATATTTTTTCTAAATCTCCATTCCTTACTGCAAAAGGAATTCTTAGTTTTTTTGTTTCTCTATGCATATTGTTGTAATTTTTTAGTAGTTTTTAAATATTTCTATAAGGAACTTCTTACTTTATTCACCTTAATAATTATCTAAAAAATAAAAAAAATTTATAAAGTTTATAGATAAAAATTTTAAAATTTAAAGAACTTCTTCAACTTTTTTATTAACTTCTTCTCTAAATTCAATTCCTTTTTCTTTTAGTGCAGAAATCATATTTCCACCAACTTTTCCAGCAATTACTAAATTGACTTTCTTATCAGCCAACATGTAAGCTACTGAAAATCCAGCGCCACCGCTACCAGTTGCAAAAGGATTCTTTATAGTTTCAACAAGTTTACTGTCTTCAAATACTAAGTAATACGGAGCTCGCCCTCCTTGTGAACTAATTTCTGAATCTTGTTTTTTTCCTTCAGATGCTATAGCTATTTTCATATTTTAACCTCCATTAATTTATTTATCATAATACCTTGAATTACCGAAACTAAAATCATAACTACCAAAAGAACAATAATAAATTCCCAACTAAAATAAATAACAGCTAAGGGTATTAATGGAATTTTAATTGAACGATTATATAAAAAGCACGCAATTAATCCATAATTCAATCCCTTATTTCTTAAGTCGGCAAGTAGCGGATACCACATATATATAGGGCCAGAGGACAATATTCCTCCAATAATTACAAAGAACCATTTCTTCATTCCTTTATCTTTTAGGTGTTTTATTATAAAATTTGTAGTTATGAAATAATTAGTAAAACTCATTAAAACAAAAACTAAAACAAATATGGGAATTATTTTATAAATAATTTGGGTAAAAAATTTCAAACTTTCAAAATAAATTTCTTGATTAAATATTGAAAATAAGAAAAATACAAAAATCATAATTCCTAAAAAATACCAAGAACCGGGAAGCTGTTTTAATTTATTTTTTAAACTCATAAAATTACCTCCAAGATTAATACAGTAGTAATTGCAACAAATATAGAAAGTATAAACGCTGTAATATTTCTAATTAATGCAAATTTCTTTCCCAAAATAACAGATTCTGCAGGAAGTTGAATTAATCCAACGGTTACCCAGGAAACCAAAAATGCAGTAACGGCCAAAAGTCCAATTCCTTGTTTTAACATTTCTCCACCAAAGATGTAACTAGTTATGGGGTTTCCAGCAGATATGCTACCAATAATTCCTCCGATTAAAGAATCTAAAAATATATTTTTACTAAATACTGTAGTATAAAATGATTTTGGAACAAGTGCAGAAATCAAACTTATTAATAAAATAGTTCCTAGTATCATTGGGAATGCGTTCCATAATCCCTTAACGGCTTTAGTTGCAGATTGTTTAATAGATTGTTCGTTATTTTTTTTCATCAGTGTCCACACCCGGATCTTAAATCTTTTAAATTTTCAATGTTTTTAATAACTTCTCCTAATGTCTCAAAATCTCCAGTTTTAAGTTTCATGTTTGTTTGAGAAAATAATTTGATTGCTCTTTCTCCAATGCCTTTTGAAAAAACAATATCAGCATGAAATTTCATTATTTGATCTATTGGTGTTAATTTTTCATTAGAATGATCTAGATTATTTTTAACAACTTCAATATTTTGAGATTCAGTTTCATAAATTCCAAAATAAGGACAATGTCCAAAATGTCCACTAAGTTTGGATTCAATTCCTTTATTTTCGTTTATTGGTATTAATATTTTCATTTTTTTATTTCGATAGCTTTTCCATTTACTATCGCGTCAGCAACTTTTTTTCTAGCTTTGATTATGATTCTATGAAAAGTTGGCTGGGAAATGTTCATTTGTTTTGCACATTCCCCTTGCTCTAATTCTAAAAAGTCTTTAAGCCTTATAGCTTCAAATTCTTCCATTTCTAAACTAGATTCTTCTAATTTAAACTTTGGAATTCCTGCTGGCTTAAAGTAAGTAGAGTTAGGATTTCCCCTAACTCTTCTCCTGTTTCTTGGTCGTGGCATTTACTCTTTTTTTTCTTGAGTGTCGGTGTTGGATCTTCTAAAACCTCTACCCATTCCACGCCCTCGTCCCATTCCGAGTCCTCTTCCTCTGGGGCATTCTGGCACTGCTCCGTCGCAACTACCCATTTGTCTTCCAGTTTTTGGACCCTTTCCTTCCGGACCTGTTTTGTCTTCGTTTGGCATTTTATTTATTTCTCCTTGGAATTTCTTCCATTTTAATTATGAATATATATTCATAACCATATTTAAATGTTTCGGTTTTAAGTTTCTAAAATTATATAAAATTATTAAATTCCTTCTTGTACTCTAGTCTCTTTGTTTTCTTCTTTTTTAGTATTTTTTATTTTTTCCAATTCCGAAGTAAGAGTTCTAACTTTATTCTCAAGTATCTTTTTTTCCATTTGTATCATTTTTGCTAGCCCATCATATTGATGAAGTCTTCGTATTAATTCATTCAAAGCATCATTCCAATTATTATTAGACATTGCAATTTTTTCAGGAGACAGTATTTCCACATGCGCAGGCATAAAATTAAACATCAATGAAATAAGTTTGTCAAGAGATTCTACTTTAACTTCAATTTCCGCAAAAGCAGTATAAAATCCAGGTTGTTTTTCTAATGGCCTTGGAGGCGTAATCGTTTCATCTTCAATTAATACGCCATCAATAGACCCCATTTTCTCAATAATTTCTTTTAATGCTACAGTCAAATGCTCTTGTGGTTTTCCAAGAACCTCTACAATTAGAACTGCATTGATATTTATTAGTGAACTATCTGAACTCATTTTTATATTTTGTTTGTTTTTGTATTAAAAAAGCTAAAGCAAGAAATAATGAAATTGAAAAAATCCCACTAAATGCTAAAAGGTTTTTATAAAAATTAGTCGAATTTTCGCTTTTTATATCTTTTGACTGGTTAAAATATATTTTTATTGGAATTGCTTCTTTAGTCTTATTGATTTTTACTTCTTTACTATTATTTTCTTCATCTTCACCCTCATAATTTTCCCCTTCTTTTTCTTCATTATCCTCATCTTCATTTTTTGTATCTCTCTCTTCATCCTCATCCTCATCCTCATTTTCCTCATCTTCTTCATCTTCCTCCTCTTCTATTTCGAAATCTTCATCAATTTCTATTTCATATCCTTCAAATAATTCATAAGAACTTTCCCCATTTTTTCGAATTCTAATGCTTAGATTAACTTGCCCAAAACATTCTTCAAATATTTTAAGAAAAAAAGTTTCAGAATCAGAAATAGAATTTTTTACAAAATAATAAGTTGACTTCCATTCAGAATCAACCAATATTTTAGAAATTCTTTCACCATCTTTTAAGGCGTCAATTTTAACATCATAATTAGATTCACTAAAATTAATAAGTGTTAATTTAATTTCAAATTCTTCATTTATTCCAACTTTTTCAGGATAATCAATTTCAATAGTTTGTGCAGAAATAGAGTTGCAAAGTATCAATAAAGACAGAACTATTATCACACTCTTCATAAAAAACAAAAGTAAATGCGTGTTTTAAATATTTAGAAAAATAAAAAATTAATCAATTTAAAAATTTTGGATATCTCTCGCAAAAATTATCATATTTAACAATTATTTTTCTCGCCTTTCTTTCCATTTTTGCAATCCAAATTTCACTAAAAACTTTTTCTTTCAAATAGTACGCACATTTTTCCTTTTCTATTTTACTAAGTTTGCCATTCATTTTAACTTCAACTCCAATGATACTGTAACTTCCATCGTTAATTCTTTTAAAAGAAATAAAATCAGGAAACCCAGTTCCAATTGTCATAACTTTTGAAAACGGATTAAACTTTCTTTTTGCCGGAAATATTTCACGCTTTTCTAAATCAACATTATTAGACCATTTGTCCACAATCTTTCCCATAGCTTCTAAATCTTTTCGAACCTTTAGTTCAAATCTACCACCAGCCGCCCTAGATATCCGGCCTCTTTTTATTTCAGACTTTTTCTTTGAATGAGGAATTCCTTTCTCATCCCACTCTGTCTCGTATTTCTCGCTACCAGCTTTTTTTATTTTCTTTAAAATTTCCCTTTCTTTATCTTTTTCAGTATTAATTTTTTGTTTCATAAAATATAGAACATTCAAAACTTTTTAAGTTTTCACGAAATAATTACCATTTTAAAAATAAAATTTATCTAATTATATTAAACCACTTTTTTCATTTTCCTCCTCTCATTCTCTTTCCTAAACTCTCTTCCCCATTCGGACAAATTTTTCTGATGAAAAATTTGTCCTATTAATATTTCCACCAAAATTTTTTTTTCAAAAAAATTTTCCCAACCCCTAGATTCATTTTAAAACTTTATTGAAACTTCATTTAATTAAATTTTAAAAGAGTTAGGAGTTAAAATTTTTATGACTATGCCTTTGCCTGTTTCCATAAAATATCAAAGATTAGCCGGTATGAATTTGCTACGTGGTCATTATTAATTATAGTAGTAATTGGTTTTTCAGTCCAAACAACAAATGCAACTTTAGAGCCATAAATTACAGTTTCTGTTAAAGGCTCAAAATTTCCATCAAAAAATTTAAGTTTAATTATATCTTTTGGAATCAATCTTTTCCAATTCTTTAAAGATTTATGAAAAATCATTTTAGCTTTAATGTTTTTATCTTTTTGTTTTATATGGACATTTTGCCAATAAAAATCTTCAAGTATTTCTCCAGATTCTCTCGGACTACCGAACGCAAGATAGTCTAATTTTTTATCAATTATTTCTGAATAAATTTGTTTAATTCCCAAAATACCCCGAAAGACCATCGCGGTTTCCTTAGAATGAGTATGTTTTTTTTCAATTTCAAAACTCTTGATAAGTTTTTTTGCAAGAATCTTTTGTTGAGTTATTTTCTCTTCTTTTTGTTGAACAAATTCCATCAAGGATTCCGGATTTTGCAATTGATAAATTCTTTTATTTCCTTCAATTACTTTAGAAATTATACCCTTTTCACAAAGTCTTTCAAGAGAATCATAAGTATTAGCCTTATAAAATCCAGTTTCATTAATCAGGGTTTGAACATCAGATGCACCTAATTTTAATAATTTTAAATAAAGCGTGGCTTCAGATTTAGATAGACCCAATTTTGTTAATTTTTCAACATCCATAGTAGTAGTAACAAGGTACTACCAATATATAAATGTTGTTATTTGCAAGGATAATTGTAAAGACAGGGTCTTTCAAGATATAATTGAAAGGAGGTCAAAATAAAAATGAAAAAAAATAACTTAAGAAAAAAAATTGCAATAGGAATGGCTTGTTTGGCTGGAACCCTAGCAATATTTGAAGGAGGATATCTAGCCGGAAAAAAAACATCAGAAGTGGATTACGTTTCAATTCACAATGAGGGGGAATGTGTTGATGATTACAAGGTAGTAAGGTTACATAAGCCATATGGTAAAGATGATATTTTTGCAAGCATGAATAACAATAGCTTAGCAACTTTTGAAAGAGACTATTTTCCGATGGAAGAAAAAATAGAAGGTAGTTACGGGAAAAATACTGAGTTTAGCAAGAGAAGAATGAACGATATATCTAGATTGGTTCAAGAGTAAAGGTCATTCTTCTTTTTTTTTATATGGATTTTTCAGATTTGTTCATAATGTTTGCCCCGGGGGTTATTTTCGAGAACTTTATTTAATTTTAATATTAAACTTAATAAAAAATAAGTAAAACAGAAAATAGAAATCAATATGGTATTTTTTAGTTAATTTATTTTTTTCGCTCGTTCTAATTTCCCCAAAATTTTTTCGCTCCTTCACTTACCCGTCAAAATTTTGCAAAGATTTTTTATTTAGACGAGACTAAAAAATTTCGCCGCGTATAGCAATACGTAAGAAATTTCTTTAGCGAGTATAAATGAAAAAGATTGCAAAATTACAAATCTCGAGCCTGTATGGTTCGTCTCCCATTCTCAGACGCACGAACTATAGCACTTTCTAACATTTCCTCAATTTTCCTCTCAAGCTCTACTTCAACCTCAACAGCGACACTAGAAATTTTATTTTCTCGGTCAAGGTCTTTCACGGCTTTTCTTATATTGTTCTTTATAATAAGTCCCATAAAAAAATAAGCCAATTAAACTTTTTATATTTTTCGAGATATCAAAACTTATTTAAATCATAATCTTTTTTAAAAATCAGGTGACAAATGTTAGCTATACAAATTTTAATATTAGTAGTATTGATTATTTTATCCGCATTATTTTCAGGAATAGAAACAGCCCTAATGTCGGTAAGTGAAGTTAAAGTTGAGGCTCTATTAAAACAAAGAAGACGAGGCTCAAAAGCATTAAGCAGATTAAAAGAAAAACCCCACAGATTAATTATAACAATTTTAATCGGAAACAATTTGGTAAATATTGGGGCAGCATCTTTAGCAACAGTAATTTTTACAAATTTATTAGGTTCAAGTGGAGCAGGAATAGCAGTGGGGGTAATGACATTCTTAATATTAGTTTTCGGAGAAATAACACCAAAGACCTATGCCGCAGGAAATTCAACAAAAGTAGCATTAAAAGTAGCAGGCCCATTGGAAAAGTTCTCATTCATAATATATCCAGCCGTAAAAGTTTTATCAATAATTTCAAAATTCATCTCAAATATTTTAGGAGTCGAGGATGAGCCAATTTCAGAAGAAGAATTAAAAACATTAGTGTCAATAGGTAAGAGCGAGGGAATAATAGAAAAAGAAGCAGCAGAAATAATGCAAAATGTTTTAGAGTTCGCGGACACAAAAGTAACAGATATAATGACTCCAAGGCCAGACATGGTGACAATAGATTCAGATATGAAAATAAAAGACGCATTGGATTTAATCGTAAAAACTCCATATTCAAGATATCCAATTTTAAAAGATGGAAATGAAATAGAAGGAATATTAGATATTGATGACGTTTTGAAATGTATAAAAAATAAAAAATTCTCAAGCAAGGTAAAAAAATTAGCAAGACCAATAATTTTTGTTCCGGAATCAAAAGAAATTGATGACTTATTAATAGAGCTTGAAGGAAAGGAAGTTCCAATGGCAATTGTCGTAGATGAATACGGGGAAATAGAAGGAATGGTAACATTAGAAGATATATTAGAAGAAATAGTAGGAGACATTTTTGATAAAAGTAAAAAAACAAGTGTCTACATAAAAAAGATAAATAATAAAGTTACAAGGGTTGACGGAAAAGCATCAATAGATGAAGTAAATAAAATTTTAAGATTAGGAATAAAAGGAGAATATTTTAACACATTGGCAGGATTTGTTGGGCATAAGCTTCAAAGAATTCCAGTAAAAGGTGAAAGAGTGAAATTGAAAAATGCAATAATAGAAGTTGATAAAGTAACAAACCAGAGAATAAAAAGTGTAAAAATAATTAAAAAATAATTCTTATAAAATAAAAGTTTTAAGGACAATAAATCCATCAACGATAAAGCCCAAAATACCGATAGTAAGTATTGGAAATTTAATCCAGTTTGGAATTTTTCTTTTTTGTTTAAACATCCAAATTCCAACTACAAAAAGATATGTAAAAACAATAAGTCCGAATATATCAAAAAATTCAGGACGAAAACCATTGAATACTAAAAACAATGTAATAAGAATTGCGACAAGAATTGCAATAACCCATTCGATATTTTTTTTATTCATTTTATTCAAACAATTTAAATTTTTCAGTTAACTTCTCAACCACAGATTTTTTACCAAAAATTAAAATTCCGAGACATTCAATATCTTCAATATTTTTATCTTTTGTAATTGAGATAACTTGTAAGTCATTTGAGGTATTAAACATTTCCCGGGTAAATACAGAAATATCTAACCCATTTTCTTCAGCCATTTCAATTAATTTTAAAATATCTTTATTCGAGCTAGCCTCTTTAATCATAATTGCATGTTGGATATTTAAGTTAATTTTTTTATGATCCTTAGTTTCAACTTGATCTTGTAACAATAATTGTCTCCCTTTTCTAGACGCAAATGATGCATTTAGATGAGCAATTGTATTCATCTCTTGCCATTTCTCAAGTTTAAGATCCTTATTTATTATTGCAACGGCAATTTTTGATTCCCTGGATTTGCCAGATTTCTTTTCTTTTGCATCTTCTGGTTTCATTAAGGGAAAAAGTGTACATTCTCGAAGAGATTTATCCATTAAATATCCAAAGAATCTTTCACTTACACCAAACCCACAGGTAGGCGGCATTCCGTATTTTAAAGCCTCTACAAAACCTTTATCATGCTCCATGCTCTCATCGTCCCCAGCTTCTTTTTGTTCAGCTTGTTTTTTGAATCTTTCTTCTTGGTCAAAAGCATCGTTTAATTCAGAATATCCGTTTCCAACCTCAGAACCAGCAATAATTACTTGAAATTGTTCAACTTTCTTTGGATCTTCTGGATTTCTTTTTGCCAATGGGCTAACTTCAACGGGTTGACCAGTTAAAAATCCAGGACCACTAAGTTTCTTTCTCGCAACTTTCCATAATACATCGACAAGTCTCCATTTATCTACATCGGCATCGTATTCAATTTTTAACTCATCAAGACGATTCTTTATATCAGTGGCGTTAGCTTTGTAAATATCAACATCTGTATATTTTTTTATAGTTTTTTCATAGTCGTAAATTTCCCATTTTTTATTCAGATCAATTTTGTGTCCATGTGTTTCAAATTCGTAAGTTCCCAAAACTTCTTTTGCGACCTTCTTATACATTTCTTCAACTAATTTCATTCCATCTTCATAATTAGCATATGCCCAATAGAATTCCATTGACATGTAATCTTGTAAATGATCCATATCCATTCCTTCGTTTCTAAAAATTCTTCCCATTTCAAAAGTTTTATCATATCCAGCAACCATTAATTTTTTTTGCCAAAGTTCACCAACTGAAATTCTTAAATATACATCTAAATCAAGCGCATTGTGGTGTGTAGCAAATGGTGTTGCAGCGGCTCCTCCGGCGGAAGTTTCTAGCAAGGGTGTCTGAACTTCAATAAATCCCTTTTCGATTAAGAAATTTCTAATAGTTTGAGTATAAATATTTTTCTTCAAAAACATATCTTTAACATCATCGTTCATTAAAATATCCAAATATCTTTTTCTGTATCTTTCTTCTTCATTTGTAATTCCATGCCATTTTTCAGGAAGCGGTAAGGTAGATTTTGAAAGCATTTTAATATCGCTAACTAAAACTGAAAGTTCTCCACGTTTACTTCTCATAATAATTCCAGAAATTCCAATAAAATCTCCAGAGTCTATATATTTCTTAAAAAATCTTTTTTTATCTTCGTCAATTTCTCCTTCTTGCAGAATAATTTGAATAGTTCCACTGCCGTCTTTAATCTTTCCAAAAGAAATTCTTCCCATATCTCTTTTAGCCATAAGCCGTCCAGCAACACTAACCTTTTCTTTTGCTCTTGCTTCATTCTCAAGTTCAGCATATTCGCTTTGAAGCTCATCGCAAGTATGTGTTCTATCAAATTTATTTGGATAAGCATCGATTCCTTGCTCTTTAATTTCATTAAGTTTACGAATCCTTTCTCCGACAATTTGTTCTTCTCTTCCCATAATATAATTCCAAAAATAGGTTTTATATAATTAGCGTTTTTCAAAATTTCTCGAGAATACGCAAGCTTTTTAAACCAACTTTAATTTAGATTTTTATAAAATGTTTTATCTAACAGAAATTCAAGATTACGTAAGAGTAGAACCAAAGTTATTTGGACTCCCAACTGAAGAAGCTGTGAAGGCTCAGTTGCTAGAAACGTATGAAGAATATTATGATAAAGAAGTTGGAAAAGTAGTTTCCGTAGTAGAAATAATCGAAGTTGGAAAAGGAGTTTTGATTCCAGGAGATGGAGCAGCTTACTATAATTCAAAGTTTAAGTTACTTACATGGAAGCCAGAACTTCAAGAATTAATATACGGAAAGATAGCAGAAATTACAAATTTCGGAGCATTTATAGATATGGGAGTAATGCGAGGAATGATTCATATTTCACAAACAATGGATGACTACGTTAGTTTTTCAAAAGCAGATTCACTTTTAGGAAAAGCATCGAAGCGAAATTTAAAAGTTGGAGACTTGTGTCTTGCGAGAGTTGTTGCAATTTCACATAAAGGAGACGATCCAAAGATTGGTTTAACAATGAGACAGCCAGGACTTGGAAAATTAGAATGGATAAAAGAAGATTCAAATAAAAAGAAAAAAGATACAGAAAAAGTATTAAAATCTGAAACTAAGAAAGTTGGAGGCAAGAAAAAATGAAACCGAAAGCTTGTAAAATCTGTAATGCAATATACGAAGAAGGAAACAAATGTCCGAAGTGCGATTCAAAAGAATCAACTGAAGGATTTAAGGGGAGAATTTTTGTAAAGGATGCAGAAAATTCAGAGATAGCACAAAAATTAAACATAAAAGAATCAGGAGAATTCGCAATTAAAACAAGATAAAATGGAAATAAAAATAATAAAAGAAACAAAAAACTTATTGTTCCCAAGAACTGAAGTAATAGCTGAAGTTGAAGAAAATGTCGTACCAACGAAAGAAGAAGTTTTGGAAGCATTATCAGTAAATTACAAGGTAGATAAGGAATCAATAAAGGTTATGACAATCAAAGGAAAATTTGGACTTAAGGTTTTTGAAATCATAGCTCATGTCTATTCTTCAGTAGATGATAAAGATAGAATTGAAGTAAAAACAAAACAAGAAAAAGAAGCAGAAGAAAAAGTTAAAGAAGAAGCTAAAAAAGCAGCCGAAGAAGAAAAGAAAGCGAAGGAAGCTGAAGAAGCAGCAAAAAAAGAAGCTGAAGAAAAAGCAAAAGAATCCGAAACAGTAGAAAACACTCCAACTGAAGATACGAAAGAGGAGGCTAAAGAATAATGGCAAAGAAAGTTATAAAGAAAGGGAAAAAAACTCCAAGAAATAAGCCAACAAGTAAGAAATATTCAAAGTATAAAGTTGAAGGAGATAAAGTAATTAGAGAAGATAAGTTCTGTCCACGTTGCGGACCTGGAATTTTTTTAATGAAAGCACAAGGTAGAACATATTGTGGAAAGTGTCATTACGCAGAATTCGAAGGAAAAAAGCAAGAAGCTCCAAAAGCAGAAGTTAAAGAAGAAAAGAAGTAATTTTAATTTTTTTAAAAAATAATTAAGTGTAATTTTCAATAATAATCTTTTTAAGCGAATATTTCAAATAATAAATATGGCATATAATTCATTATTTGATAAAGTTGAAAATTTTTGGGAAAAAATAGATTTCAGGGCTTTATATTATTCTGGAAATTTAGAGCAAGTCTTAGAAGAGGTAGAAAGTGATTTAAAAAAAGAGAAGAGCGAGATAAATTCAGAAACAAATAGACAATTGATATTACAACCAGCAAGAATTATTAGTAGAATTATTAATTATAAGATAGGGAATGTGGGTAAGTCAGATGTTGGGAATATTTTAAAAGATTCAATTAAATTAGGATTAGACATCTATTCAGGAAAAAGTAATGCAGTATATAATATAAATAAATTAAGAGAAAAAATTACTTCCTTTAGCGATTTAAACTTATTAGAGGGGGAATTTGAGCAAGAAATGGATTTAGTCACATGGAAGGCTACAAATCCAATAAAATCAGAAGATACAGCAAAAGGTCTGGTTGAAAAAATAGAGAATAAACCTGTTTTATTTGTAGCTCTTGCACACGGAGGAATTGCGGCAGGAATGGACACTTACTTAAGATATTGTGATAAAGTAGATTCTAATGATTCAGTTTTTTACACAGCAAGATTCTCAAGCAGGAAAATTGGAGATATTTGGCCTCAAGTAACTTCTGGAGAAATTGATTATTTGAAGGAAAAATCTCACGGAAGAAGATTAGTTATTTTTGATGAAGATAGATATACTGGAAAAACTCTTGCTGTTGCTAGAGATTTTTTTAATTTAAATGTCCCAACAAAAGAAAACGCCGTAATTGTGGCAAATTTAGACGAAAGAGAAAATAAATTTTAACAGTGTTACTATTTAGGGACAAGTTTTATAAAGGAGAGTTAAATTCCAATTTAATGAAAACAGAATTTAAAAGCATTGGGTATATTAATTCAAACGATAAATTAGACCTTGAAAAATTCATTTATAGTTCAGACTCTGTAGCAAATGAAACTAAAGATAGATTAAGAAATACATATTTTTATGATAAAAAAAGAAACACAGTTAGAAACAGAGAAGATGATAGAAATGATTTTATCCTAGCATTATGTGACAAGGATATTGCTATTTCTAGATCCACAGCAAATTATATAGTAGAAAACTTAAAAGAATATTCTAAATCAAAAAGGACATTAAGTCAGGAAGGGATTAATACCTTGAGTAAACATTGGGAAAAAATTGAAGAAAATATATCAAAATATGATTCAAGCATAGGGATTGCTAAGGAATATTTATTAAAACAAAATAGCATAAATGAGAAAAGAGAATTAGATAAAAAAGGGGAAGACGATAGAAATGCTGCTGTTGGAAGATTGAATGATTCTGATTCATTTGTTTCTGGAGATACTGCAGATTCCATTATAAAAAATTTAGGTGAATATTCTGACTCTGGAAAAAATTTAAGTCGAAAAGGATGTATTGCGCTAACTTCAAATTGGGAAAAAATTCAAGATAATACACATATGGATAATTCTTTTATTAAAGCTGAAAATTATCTTAAAAGTCAAATGCAAATGTTAAATTCTAATCAAAAAGCAAAATCTTCAGCTCATGATAATAAAACTAATCACCCCCAAAAACTAAAAGAAAAATCGGGATTACTTGAAAAAATAGTATCTGGAACTACTTCAAAAATAAGCGGATTTATATCAAGGTTCCCATATAGACTTGTTCGAGCAAACGCATAATCGTTACTAAACTACCCAAACTTTTTTCTTCAAAAAAACTTTCCCAAAACTCTCCCCCATTTGCTAAATTTTTCTGATGAAAAATTTAGTTATTAATATTTCCACCCCAAAACTTTTCTGAAAGTTTTTCCATCGAGTTTTTACTAAGCTCATTCGCTCCCCAAACTACCCCCAAACTCAAAAATAAATTTTTTCGTTTCCCAAAACTCCCCAAACTTTTTTTTTCAAAAAAACTTTCCCAAAACCCAAACTCATTCACTTTCGTTCACTCGTTTCCCACATAAAAAAATTTTAACAAATTTCCCTTAAGCCTCTTTCGTTAGTTTCAATTTTGATTTATCTTTAGACTTAGACGAAGTTAAAAAATTTCGCTGTGTATAACGATACATAAGAAATTTCTTTAACAAGTATAAGTCCGAGAGAAACAAAATTAAAAAATTATCTCTTGCCTTCTAGGTCCAAATAAGCCTTAACCTGCGACAAAAATTCTTCGCTATCTCCAACGACTTTTCCTTCAAATTCATTAACCATCGAAGGCGTTATCCATTTCTCATAAATAGATCTCCAAAGTTTCAAAAAGGCAGCATTCTCAAATCTATTTTGATAATCTTTAATCAAAGCACTTTTTACAGCAACTTTAACTTCCCCATTATCAACACGAATTTTTCTACCATCTTGATTTATCTCAGTATTTTTTTCAATAGAAACTTTTATTTTAGCTTTAAGTTGATACTTATAATAATCAGTTAGTTTTTTATCCGCTTCCCATTCTATTTCAATAGTCTTTTTATTTCCATTAATTTTTTCAACATAATTTTTTTCATTAAAAACATTAGGATCAATTTCACTTATAATCCAATCATAACAAAAGTCATAAAAATCGGAAAATAAAAAAACTCCCTTATACTTAATTACACTAGAATATACAATATCTTTCTCTGCCATCTTTATAAAAAATAGCACGACTTCTTTAAATAGTTTTTCTTACTATTTTATTCCTTCTAAATCCAAAAAAGCTTTAGCTTGCGACAAAAAACTATCAAGATCTCCAATCGTTTTACCCTCGAGTGCATCAATTCTCGCAGGAATCATCCATTTTTCATAAATTGCTCTCCATTTTTTCCAAGCTCCAGTTTCAAATCTATTCTGAAAATCATGAACAAGTTCTCCAGAAACCTCGACAGAAATCTCACCGTTATTAACTTTCTCTTTTTGTCCATTACGATTAACTTCAACTTTTTTCATCATAATGGTTTTAAATTTCACAGTAGATTTATATTTAAAATAAGCCCCACATTTTTTTTCAAGCTCCCAAGTAATATCAATATTTTTTCCATCTCCAACAATTTTCTCAGAATAAGATTTTTCATCAAACTCGCTCGGCTCAATATCACTCATAATCCAATTAAAACAAAACTCATAAAAAGCAGAAAAAGAGAAAATTCCAACATATTTAACTTTACTCTTATAGATTTTATCATGAATCGCCATTTTATTTTAAAAGTTATTTTTCTTTAAATAGTTTATCTTTAGCTAATTTAAAATTTAAAAATTCTCAAATTACCTCTTTCCCTCAGTTTCCAAAAACGCTTTAGCATCATTCATAAACCTAGTACAAAAATCATCAATTCTTCCCTCAAATTTATCAACACGAGATTTTATTATCCATTTATTATAAATACCTCTCCATTTTTGAAGCGCCTCCGAATTATCAAAGTGATTCAAATAATCAGTAACAATATTTCCCTTAAGTTTTAAAACAACTTCACCTTGATTTTTTTTAACTTTCTCGCCGTTTTCTTCAATCTCAATAGTTTTCATTTTTATTGTCTTAAAAATAACAGTTCCAGTAAAAGCAATATAGTTCGTAAACTTCTTCCTAAATGTCCAGGTTATATCAATTTCTTTTCCAGCGGGCGGAGTTTTTTCAGAATATCCAGATTCTCCAAATTCATTAGGTTCAATCTCACTCATAATCCAACCATAACAAAATGCATAAAAATCAGAAAACGAAAAAATCCCAGTATATTTAACTGTGCTAGTATCGAATATAGTATCTTCTGCCGCCATCTTTATAAAAAATAGCCAATGTCACTTAAATAGTTTTCGAGATTGTTTATCATAAATATTTTTTCGATAAATAAATAATTGAAGAAATAAGTAGTTTTTTAAAAGGAATATAAATTTCAATATCATGGTAAATATACAAATTTATTCAGAGACCCCCATAGAAGAAACTAGAGGATGTATAAGTTTTATTTGTGGTTACAATGTACCATTAAATAATGTAAGCAGATTTCCCGCTAATGAAAATTGGGCAAATTTTGTATTATCTCCTTCGGGAGAATCCCTTGAATCTATAGGATGTAAAAATTATAGAGCACAATCATTTCTTTCAATCGATGTTTACGATTCTCAAAAAACAGAGCATTCCAGGTTGGGACACGATTTAAAATTAAAATTAAAAAGATTAATCGAACAATTAGAAAAACCCATTATTTTAGATAGTGGTAGAAGATGGAATATACCAGTTTCACTTAGTGATTTATAAAATTTTTACAATATTAAATAGTTTATCTTTAAAAATAATTCTAGTAAGTATCAAACTTACTTCTTCTTAATTCGTCATCTTTTTTAGGAATTGGCTTTTCCGTTTCTTTTGTTATCTTCGCAAAAGATGGAGTAATAATAACTGTATTCTCGCCAAATCCAGCAATATTCCCCTCGAGAGCATCAACTGTTTTCTTTATTTTAGAAATTGATCTCTTTAATTCGATAGAATCTTTTTGCCTTAAATTTTTAATATCAATAACAGCGATTGTATAACCTTCTCGAATAACATTTAAAATATTATTAACTTCTTCGTAATCATTTAAAGTAAAAAGCTTAACAAGAACTTTGTTTTCTTTCTTTTGAGCGTTTAAATCTAATTCCAAGTAATCGTCACCATTTTCGTAACTTTCCATTTCTTCATCACCGCCCATAAGAGCTTTTTTTATACCTTTGAAAACCATAAACATTCTAGCTGTAAAATCTTTATAAAGATTTCGTAACTTAGTAATATATAATAAAGATTTCTAAAAATAATTCAATAAGTTTTAAAAAGCTTAATTAATATAGATGATATATGAAGAAATTATTGATAGCGCTTATTGCAGTTCTTTGTTTTTTAGAATTCCTGATTTTTTTAGGCTTTCTTGATATGATTAATATTCTTGATTATGGGGGATTTTTTGGTTCTTCTTTCGAGGGTCATTTGGCCTTAAGTTGTTTTTTTCTATCAATGTTGGGAATTATATTGGGAATGATAATACTTCTAACTGCAAAAAAAGATTTTAAAAATATAAAATTAACCAAGATTTTAATAGCCTTACTTTATGTAAATCCTTTTTTATTTATGCTCATTTTTATATTTCGATCAGTTTTTTCCTATATATTTAGGGATGGCGTTTTGTATGTAAATTCATCTGGAATAGTTGCAAGTAATTTTTTCTTTTTATTGCTAGTAAATATTTTATTACTTTTACCAATTTATTTTTTCAAAATAAATTGGGGGCAAGTGAAAAAAATATTTTTTGGGATATTTAATCTAGCCATGGGATTTATTGTGTCAGTTTTAATCCTTTGTATAATTGGGTTTGGAATGAACGATAATCCTACTCCTCTTTCTTAAAAAAACAATAATTGCATTAGAGATTTCTTTTTGATTTTCAACTAAAAATAAATGACCACTCCCAGAAATTTCTTTTTTTTCAATGTTTGGAATTTTTTCTTTCAATAGTTTTATTGTTTGTTTCCCGCAGGCATTATCATTTTCTTTGTATATCAATAGTGTTGGAATTTTTATTTTTTCCATTTCATTAATTTGACAAGCCATTGAGCAAGAATGTAAATGAGCAAGGTAGGATTTTATTCCAATCTCCTCAATTCCCTTTTTGTAATCAAGAAAAGAAATTTTATTTGCTTCTTTTGGATAATTAAACAAATCAACTTTCTTTTTATGTTGGAGAAATTTCCAAAAAGGCATAACAGTTTTCAAATATATAATTTTTTTATTTTTTAGAAATTTTCTTTCAAGAAAAAATGGACTAATCATAATTAAAGAGTCAAAATCAAAGGAGGATTGTAGAATTAATTCTAATGCAATATTTGAAGAATACGAATGACAAATAATAGAGCTTTTTTGAATTCCTTCTTTTTTTAAAATTTCCAGTATAGATTCTGCCTGAGAAAAGGACGAATAGTTTTCTAATTTATTCGGAAAGCTTGATTTTCCATGACTAATTAAATCAAATAAGATTAAATTGTAATTTTTTTTAAATGTTGAAATATAATCTTTCCATCTTTTATTGTTACCAGTTAATCCATGAAGAAATATTAAAGTTCCTTTGGGATTTTTTGAATTAATTCTTTTATAATACAAGTTATTTGTTTCCATTTAATATCTAAAAATATTTACCAGTTTTTTAAATTAATCTAAAATTATTTATTCTTTTTTTTCGCCTTTCATTGAGCCCATTAATTCATTTCTTAATTCTTCGGCTTGCTCATTCAAATTCTTTTCTTGCTTATCCATTGTATCAACTCTTAATTCTAGAAGTTTTTTCTTATTTTCTAAGTCTTCCATAACTTTTGTTTTAGTAGATTTTATCATAAGTTGTCCAACAATTTTAAAAACTTCATCATCTGCTTTTTGAACTTCAGCTAAAGCGGTTGCAGTCTCAGAAAGTTCCATATGAAATGCTTGTTTTTGCATCAAAAGATTTTGCAAGTTATGTTCTAACATTTGCATTTCTTGTAATTTTTGATTATTGTCTTCCATTGTAATTATATAGCTTTTATTGTTTTAACTTGCGTTCTAGGTTTAAAGAAAATCTTAGAACCACAGTGAGGACAAACAAATCTTTTCTTTAAGTCTTGGCTGTCAATTTGTTTCTCGCAATTAAAGCACTTGTATGTTACGTCTTTTTCAGTTGTCATTTTAATTTAAGTGGTAAGTATTCGAAGCAAACTTTTTATCGCATTTCGAACATAGCCAAATTCCACTAGCAACTCTTTTCGGACCAGGTCTCTCGCAGAACGGACAAATTTGTTTTACTCTTTGCTTAGTTTCAACTTTTACAAGTTTATCTTTAACAGTTCTACCATATCTAGCACCGAATCTTCCAGCAGATTTAACTCTTTTTAATTTAGTTACCATAATAAAATATGAGATAAATGCTTTTTAAAGCTTGCGATTATTTTTATCAGCAAAAAATAAATAAAATTAAATTTAAATCATTTTTTTGAGTATTTTTGATTATTTATCCTCGAAAAACACCAAAACATTTAAATAGATATTTTATTAATAATTACCATGAGGAATAAAAGAGGGTTGTCAGGAGTTGTTGTTAGTCTAATTTTAGTATTACTTTCTATCGTCGCTGTTGGAATTGTTTGGGCAGTAGTTTCAAATGTAATGTCAGATTATTCAGATAAAATCGAAATGGGAGTTTCGGCAGTAACATTAAAAGTTGTAAGCAATGAAATTTCAGAAATAGACAACAAAGCTATAATAAAAATAAAAAGAGGAATTGGAGAAGGAAATGTTTCAGGAGTTTCTATAATGTTCGAAACAGCTAATGGAGATACATTTTCAGTAGATAAAGAATTAGACATAAAAGAGCAAGAAACAAAAAATATAGAAGTAATATTGACTGATGATGATATAAAAGTAGGAGAGGGGGATGAGTATAATTATATAACTTCATTTATGGTCTATCCGAAGATTAGATTTAAGGGAAAAGATACTTTGGGATCAAGTGGGGCAGAGGCTACAAGAAAAACTCCAGAAAATTTATTAGATAATCCGGGATTTGAAGAATGGGGAACTGATTGCACTGGTTTTGAAGCTGGTACTTGTCCAATAAGATATGGATCTTGGGCTGCTGATAATTTTATAAAAAATGCATATAAGGAGGAGTCTTCAATAGCCTCTATTGGAAAATATATTTTAAGAGTAACTTCGAACGCCCCAGATGTAAGTGTTTCTCAAAATATTTTAGATACAGAGGATTTGCCAAGTGGTAAATATGTTTTATCCTCTTGGGTAATGTGCTCTTCGGATAATGCAAGAATAAAGATTCAAGCAAAAGATATAACTAACGATAAATCTTTAGAGGAATCGGTATTAATAGCTTGTGATGGAGAAATGCATTATATTGCTATAGAGTGGGAACAATTTGGGGATTTAAGTGTTTCGGCTATTCCAGCATTTTTAATAGGTGGAACAGCGGACCAGGAGAATAGTTTTGTTGTTGACCAAGCAGCAGTTTACGAATCAATAGCAGACGACTCAGCTTAATCTTTATTAATCGCAACATTTAAAATTTACTTTTTACTATTATAATTATGGAAATAAAATTTGGACCATCTGGATTAGGCCCAGTAAAAACAGCAATTGAAACTTTAGAAAAATACAAAAAATTAGGACTCGAAGCTTGCGAAATTACCTTTACTTATGGAGCGTATATTAAAGATGAAAGTGTTGCAAGAGAAATAGGCGAAGTAGCTCAAAAGTTAGGAATTTCCCTTTCTATTCATGCTCCGTATTTTGTAAATTTAAATTCAGCTGAAGAAGAAAAAATAGAGGCAAGTAAAGATAGAATTTTAAGATGTTTAGAAATAGGAACTTGGCTTAAGGCAACTCATGTAGTTTTTCATGCAGGATTTTACGGTAAAATAGATAGAAAGGATGCATATGAGAATATAAAAAATCAAATATTAGACCTAGAAAAAACTAGAAAAGATATGAATTATACACCTAAAATAGCGCCAGAAATTATGGGTAAGATCAATGTTTTTGGGAGTTTGGATGAAATATCTAAGTTAGTAAAAGAAACTGGATGTTCATTTTGCGTGGATTTTGCTCATATGCTAGCAAGAGAGAAAGATTATAAATTTAAAGAAACTTTTGAGAGTTTTAAAGAAGAGGAGCATTTTCACATTCATTTTTCAGGAATAGAGCATGGAGAAAAGGGAGAAAAAAGACATTTGCCAACAAATGAAGAAGATATAAGAAATTTATTAAAAAATTTACCAAAAGAAAAAAGTTTTACAATAATAAACGAGAGTCCTATTCAAGTAAAAGATTCAATTTTGTCGAAGAAGATTAAAGAAGATTTAGGATTTTAGTTGTTATTACTTTTCTAGACATTCGGTAATAAATGTCACCAACTGTGTAGACAATAGGTGTTACTATGAAATTACTAAAAAATGTTATCACCATAAAGTTTATAAACAAAAATCGGGTTTCCTAGATTAGTGAAAAGCATAAGCTTTTCCCCTAATTAAATAAAATGAGACAAAAAATGAACGCAAAGAAACTAATGGTTTCTATGGTTATGATTGCAAGTGTTCTACTTTTAGTATCAAGTGTTAGCGCTATGACTGTTCAGACAATTGATAAAGAATTTACTCCTAGCGTAGATGTTAGAGTAAACGACATATTAACTGCGGACAACGTTAGATTAGTAGCAGGCGAAACTATCGAAGTTGAAGTGAGATTTACTCCCTCAATGGATGATAAAG
>Ga0222667_1000372_pt1 | contig 21438 bp, 35 predicted proteins | sample AntAcemetagen657_FD_179854 | JGI IMG/M metagenome (GOLD analysis project Ga0222667, IMG submission 179854) | Saline water microbial communities from Ace Lake, Antarctica - #657 | ecosystem: Environmental > Aquatic > Non-marine Saline and Alkaline > Saline | place: Antarctica: Ace Lake... | reverse complement strand
CATATTAGCTTTTTAAAAGTAATTTAATTAGTTGCCAAGTTGTTAATCTTCTTACACACCCTCGCCTCCCCCAAATTATAATGGGTTGGGTTATTTAACACGATTAGCCCACAATGTAAGTTCTTTTACATTTAAATCTCCTTCTTCAAATTTCTGTTCATACAATTTTTCTTCTGTTTCATTTAAAGTTATTTGATTTGGAATTTCTACGTCACTCCAAATATCATTACCTTTTTCGTCTTTTTCGTTTGTATTTTGATATTCAGTTTTAGTTGATTCAAATACATTAATTTGGTTTACTGTAATTTTTGTGTAAACTCTTACTAATTTTTTTTCCATATATTTATTTTTACCCCAGCTTAATTGCTGGATTTTTTATTTAATTAAAATATCTAATTCTTTTTTGCAGTCTTTTATAACTTGTTCTACTTGTTCGTCTGATTTTAGGAAAGGTAGTAAAAATAATTCTCTAAAATTACCATTAGAGCAATAATCCCATTCTTCATCTTCATAATCATAATATAAATTATACTTATCTTCATTTTCATCATCCCAATTAGGCAAAAACTCTTCAAAATTATCTTTTATGTAAGTTTTGATTTTGTTTAATGCTTCGTTTTTAGCTATTTGTTTATCGCAGTCTTCTACGTTTAGATAAAGATTATGGTTTTTTAAAATATTGTTATCATAATTATCATTATTCCATCGATAACGGTCTTTTTCATTATCTACATCTACATACCAATATTCTGTTCCTTCTTCTATTTCTTCTGTTTTTGGTTTATTAAATTGTTTTGTAAGATTTTCAGCAGTTTCATCTGAAATCTCTATTTTTTTACCGTCTAGGTAGATGTAGTTTTTCATACTTGTAAGTTTAAAAATATACTCCAGTCTGATTTAAAAGTATTTCTGATTAAAAGAGCCTGTTTATTATTAGCTAAATATAAAGCAAGTCCTATTGCTTGAAAAAATTCATCACTACTTCCACACATATTGCTTGATACTAGCTTTCTTTCTTCAACTATGTTTATCAAAAGTCCTTCATTTTTTTTAATTTTATCCCATTTTGTTTTTGCCATTTTACTCATGTATTCTGACCTCTCTTTTTTGTTCATTGTTTTTTTTCTTTTTTCCCAGCTTAGTTTACCTAAATTTACTGCATTTTTATCTTTCATATTTTATATAATTATCTATTTCTCCATAGATGTGATTTAATATTAAAAAGTTATTTAAATCTTTAGCTGTTCTTCTTTGCTGATTTCTTATTTTATCTCTCCAACCTTTTTCTCTCTTTTCCATTATTCTTATTATATGTCCTTCTAATTCTGCTCTCCTTTTTCCATGTATCTCTCCATGCTGTTTATTCGTGAGTGGTATTCCATTCGGAACATACCACCTTATTGACCAGCCTTTTGCTTTTGGTATAAAATGGTGTATTACTTCTGTTTTTCCACCTAAAATTGATACTGGATTTTTTTCTATCAAGTGTTCTTGAAATAATCTGTCATGTTTTTTTCTGTCTGTATTATTCATAATCTGCTATTTTTTTAGCCATCATTTCAAATTCTAAAACTTGTTCTTTTAATCTTCTAGCTTTTTTATATTCTCTATATTCAGGAGTAAGTTTTGCTCTGCCTTCTGCCTCTGCTCTACTCATACTAAAATTATCCATTAGTTTTGTAAGTTCGGCTCTGTAAAGCTGTTCATTGACGATTTCATACTGGTCTAAGCTAAACATTAAACAAATCACAGACATGGCTGTATCAAGCATTTCATCCCTTTTAGGCCTATTTCTGTTTTGTATTGCCAATCTCATCTCATTCATTATCTCTTTGATCGTATGTATAGTTCCTTCAGTAGTTTTTAACCACTTTTTTAATTCTTCTTTTTGTGGTTCAGTCATCCTAAGTAATTCTCCAACCTTTGGAGGTTCTAAACTTCCATCATATTTTTCAGACAATATTTTATTCCTCATTTTTTCTTCTTTCAATGTATCAAGAAATTTAGCAAGTTCTATAAGTTCTTTCGGATCTGAATTTTTTTCTGCTGAAATTTCATCTAAAAATTTATTTAGTTTTCCTTTGAAATAAAAACCTCTAATTTCTTCTTTTGTTTTATTAAAATACTTCATATTAAAATGATATGTCTTCTACTTTAGTATCATTAGTTGCACCTTCCATATTACTATTGTTTTCTATGTTTTGTGCTTTTCCTACTTCATTTTTATAATTATTTATAGTAGCATATCCTTTTCCTTCTCTGCCTAACTTACAATCTAATCTGATATTTTCTTCTGTTCTGTTTTGTAATGTTTCAATTAGTTCTAATCTTTTTATTGCTATACTACCTAGTACAAAATCAGGTGCTTTTTCGTGTGGCTCATTAAAAAATAGTCCTTTTAGGTATTCGCTTTTTGTTTTATTTTCCATATCCTTATTTTATTTAATTATTAAATTGCTAAATGGTTAGCTTTTTGTAGTTTTTTTATTGGCATAATTATTTGATTAAACTGTATAAAAATTCTATTACTTCATCTGATTGATTATCTAAATCTTCTTTTAAATTCCAACCACAACTTTCAATACCGTGATGTTCCCTTCCAATTATATTCCATTCTTTTCTAATCTCTCCTTCTGTTGTACAAGAATACCAATAATCATCATCTTTTTTTTTATTAAGAGCAATTAAAACATCTGCAAGAGTAATAGGGCGACCGAGTATTTTTAATGTATTTTGTGGTACTTCTAACCATATACATTCCCATATTCCTATATGAAAATTTTTACATTCTCCTTTGCCTACTATTTTTGATTTTGATACTTTAAAACTTTTATTATGTTTTAAACTTGTTTTTAAATTTGTATTTACCTCACACCCAAACTTCAATTCCATAATCTCTGGCACTGCTTTTTGTATAAGTTTTTTTAATTTGTTGTACATATTTATTTAATTAAAATATCTAATTCTTTTTCGCAGTCTTTTATAAGTTGTTCTGCTTGTTCTATTGATTTTAGGTAAGGTAGTAAATGTAATTTTCTACAATAATAATTATATTCTATTCCCCATTCTTCATCTTTATAATCATAATATATACTATATTTATTTTCATCTTCAACTTCCCAATCAGGTACAAATGTGTCAAAATTATCTTTTATGAAAGTTTTGATTTTGTTTAGTGCTTCGTTTTTAGCTATTTGTTTATCGCAATCTTCTACAATTAGATAGAGGTTGTGGTTTTGTAGTCTTTTATTATCAATATTATCATTTTCCCATAGACTTAGTTGTTTTTTATTTACTTCATCTATAAACCAATATTTTGTTCTTTCTTCTGTTTTTGGTTTATTATCTATTTCACTTATATATTTTTTTACTTGGTCTAAATTTTCCAAGATTTCTTCTTTTGTTATTTTCATATTTTATTTTTTACTTCATATTTATAAATTGCTATTACCTTATAAATTTTTACTGTTCCATTTTCTCTAATAAGTCTATGCTCTTTTTCGTCATAGTTATTATCAGATAAAAATGCTTGGTAGTCTTTATCTTCTTCTTCTAATTTTTTGCTAATTTCTTCGGCTTGTTTTATTTCAGCTAAGTCATCTTCTAGTCTTTGTCTTTCTCCTTCAACTGCTTGAATTTTAGCTCTCTCTAATTCAACTTCTTTTTCTCTTTCAGCTATAATAATCTCTTTTTTTGAAATTTCATTTTGATTAAACAGCACAGTTTCAGACATTAGAAAATCAGCAAAATCTTTATCATTTAATTTAAGTAAAAAGTCCTCAGTTCTACTTACATTTATTTCTGCTAATTTTTCTTTTCTATAAGGAAGTAATTTTATTCTGCTTTGTTTGTCCTCGTATTCTTTTGCCTCGTCTAATAATCCTTTTAGTCTTTCAACTTCAGGATTTGTAATAGCTAATAATTCTTTTTGTTTCGCCATTATTCCCTTATTCATTTTAGTAAATACATCACGAAAAGATTTTCCTGTTTTTTCTATTTCTATTTCAATAGTTCTTAAATCATTTTTAGCAATTCCTACTAATTCTAATTGATTTTTATCTTCTAAATCTTCTAAATCTATTTTTTTTGTTGCCTCTACTTCTTTTTCTAACTCGGCTTTTGTAATATCAAATTTTGCGATATTACTTATTTGTGTTTCCATTTCTTGATCCATATTTATTTATTTAAATTAATTATTTTGTTTTCCATTTTCATCCCAATAAGGGAATTGTTTTTTACAACCACTTCCAAAATAACAACTACTTCCAAATTCACACCAACTTCCAAATTCACAATAATTTCCAAATTCACACCAACTTCCAAATTTACAACCACTTCCAAAATAACACCAACTTCCAAATTTACAATAACTTCCAAATTTACAACCACTTCCAAAATAACAACTACTTCCAAATTCACACCCACTTCCAAATTCACAACCACTTCTAAATTTACAACCACTTCCAAAATAACACCTACTTCCAAATTCACACCAACTTCCAAATTTACACTTTATAAAAACACAATTATCTCCAAATTCTGAATTATCAGCAAACTTTTGATTAACAAAAATCATTTTTTCAGGTTTGTCTTTAATTAAAATTTCTTCTTTTTCATCCCAATTTATATCACACATATATTTATAACTTTTTATTGCTACTTCTGAACTTGGAGTTTCTTTTTTTCCTTCTTCTAAATATTGTTTTACTAGCTCTAAATTTTCCAAGATTTGGTCTTTTGTAATTTTCATATTTATTTATTATGTTTATCCTTAATAGATAATATTTTTTGTTCGGCTATGATAAACCCAACTAAAAGTTTATTAAATTTTTCTTTGTCAGGCAATATTTCCATTACTGTCATTGCTTTGTCAAAGTTCGGATTGAATATAATTAAATTCCATTTTTTTCTCCCTGTTATAAGTAAATTCATTTGGCATTGCCATATCCAGTTGTTATCCACTTTTCCAGTTTCAAGTATTTTTTTATAGTTTTTATTACAAGGGCATTTAATTTCTGCCCCCTCGTCTTTTCCTATAAGTCCATCAGGGGAACATCCTACAAATTCATTGTATTCTATAAATCCAGTTTCATCCACTTTGACACCATAGTCTAATTCATATAATCTCCTCGCTACTCCTTCTAATTTTATCCCTCTTTTTGTGTGTTCATTTTCAAAATGTTTTATTTCTATTTCTAAATAATGTTCTGCCATCATTTTATAAATGTAGCTATCCAGCCCAGCTCCTTGCGATGCTATTGCCCCTGCATGTGAAGCTGTGACTTTACATTCTCTAATTTTAAACCATTCAGGAGACAGTTGTTTGAAATTATGAATTATCATAGTTCTTTATTTTTCTTTTAATTTTTCTTTTAAAATTTCTTTTTGTTCTTTATTTAAAACCTGTTCTGCTGGTGTCAATTTTTCCCAAGCCTCTACTAGTTCTGCCATTGTTTTACATCTATTTAAAACAATTTTTACAGCTTCATTTTCTACTTTTATTTTATTAGTTTCAGGTCGATTATCCATTGTGTCTGCATCCTTTGTATCATCTATTAAAAATAAACCATTCAAAGCATATTTTCTAGCATAAGAACTAGCTGAGCCAGTAATTTGTGCTTTATCCATTCCTTTCTTTTCTAGACTTTCTCTTGCGTATGCTGTTACTGTTTCCATATCATCTTTGTCTTTTATACAGGCTGTTGCTTTTATGTAGTATCTATCTCCTATCATTACAAGCTCGTCTGAAAGAGTCAGAGTGGATGTTCCTAGTAAAGTTTTTACTGCCTCTAGTATATCCTCGCAACTTCTGTATTTATATTTTCCAAAATTATTTGTTTGCCCTTTCGGTGCTTTCAGTTCTTTCTGAATTTTGTTTAGTGTGTCCATATTTAATTATTATTTTTTAAAAAAATTTTTCTTCCAGCAATTCGTAATTCATATCTTCACTTCCTTGCTGTTCTTTTTCTGCCTCCTCGTTTGCTAACCTCTCGTAGTTAGCCCAATCTTGCTTAGTTCCTACCCAGCTGTCTAATCCATCCTCGTCTTTCCCTGCTGGTGCAAGTCCAGCGACTTCATGTAAGTCTGCTGTCTCGTCTAGTGTGTTATATTCATGTGACATATATTATAAATTAATTATAAATTATTTATTGAGAGGCTGGGGAGTTTGCCAGTCTTGACCAGCTTATCCCATTTTCCCTCTCTAACCTTACATTATGTATTATATGCTATCGTTAGCATAAAGTCCATACTTGAACTGTGGATAACTTATAATAGGTTTAATTGTCTTGGTTTTTTCATTAGTTCCTCCATTTTTTTTTCGTATAATTCTATTGCTGGAAATAATGGTATTTTATTTTCTCCCCAAAGTTTCAATAAATAATTTGAAAACCAATTATCTTCTTTTTTAAATTCTCCAAAAGTCATATTTAATTTTTACTTTTAATTTGGATGTCTACTCGTGGATTTTCTTTGTCTATTCCTCCTGTGTAGTAGTGTGTGGATTTTATGTATTCGTCATTGTCATCAGGAATACATCCAAGTTCTAACAAAGCATCACAAAAATATTTTTCTACTATTGATAAAATGTTTGCTCTATCAACTTTTCTTTTTGTTTTTTTCCAAAGCACAAACTTTATATCTATTGGAGTTTTTAATTTTTTCCCTTTCAGTTGTTTTTTCATTTGTTCTTTGTAAATAACTTTGGCTTGATTGCTTGAAATGTAATGTAAATTTCTATATACATTTAAATTCAATAATATTTTTTTATCTTCTTTTGTTTTTCTTGGCAGGTGTACAAATAAAGGAGATGTAATTAGCATATTATTTTAGTTTTTATTTCTTTTAAAATATTTTCATTCTCTTTTAAAAATGTTTTAACATTTTCTCTGCCAACTCCTAGTTTTATTTCTCCAAAACTGTATGTACTAGCTGTCTTTTTTATTATCCCTTTTTTTATTCCAGCATCCATGACATCTCCTGACTTTGAAATTCCTTCGTTGTACATGATATCAAATTCCACTTTTCCATGAGGTGAACCTACTTTATTTTTTACTATCTTTAATCTAATTCGGCTTCCTATTACTTTTTCATTTACTGTGTCTTTGTATTTTATTATTTTTGCTATTGGCCTCATATCAAAAATTGTAGATGCATAAAACTTTAGGGCATTCCCTCCGCTTCTTACTTCGGGGTTTCCATAGACTACTCCTATTTTATATCGGATCTGATTAATAAAAATTACAAGTGTGTTTGTTTTTGCTATTATTCCTGTTAGCTTTCTCATGGCTTGGCTCATCAGTCTCGCCTGAAGCCCCATGTGTCGTTCTCCCATATCTCCTTCTAATTCTGCCTTAGGTACTAAAGCAGATACACTATCCACTACAATTACATCTACCTTATTTGTTTTTACTAAAGTTTCTACAATTTCTAATGCTTCCTCTCCATTATCAGGCTGTGATAATAAAAGGTCATCCATATTTACTCCTATCTTTTTTGAATATGCTGGATCTAATGAATATTCAGCATCTATAAAAGCACAAGTTCCACCCTGTTTTTGTGACTCTTTTATTATGTGCTGGGCTAATGTAGTTTTTCCACTTGACTCTACTCCAAATATTTCAATGATCCTTCCTCTCGCTATTCCCCCAATGCCTAATGCTTTGTCTAATGAAATTGATCCTGTTGGTATTACATCTAGATCTGTTGCTGGTTTGTCTCCTAGTCTTATCATTGATTCTTGGCCATGCTTTTCTCTTATAATTTCTAGTATAGATTTTTCTTTTATTTTTGCCATATTAAATATTAAATATATTATCTTGAAAATCTTTCTCCACGAGCCTATACTCTTTCCAGTTTTTACCAGCTATTGTTCGGCTCTCTATAATGTGGCCATCATCATTTTGTAATCCCCATATTCTCGCATGGTACTGGGTTATTGGTTTTGGCAAGTTTAAGAAGTACATGCCATCCACCCAGCCTCCATTTGCTCTTTTCAGGGTGTCTAATACAATTTGTTTCTGTGTAGGGTTTGGTGTGTAGTTTTCCATATTATTCTTTGTTTATTTTTTCTTTTAAAACTCGGTCATTTTCTATTTTGGTTTTTGCCATTATATAAAAGCTATAAAATCTCGGTACATAATCTATCCAAGCATTCTTTCCTTCTTTTTCTAGCTGTTCTTGTTTTACTTTTAATCCCATTAAATTACCTCCTTCATCATGGCTTCTTTTTTCGCCTCCTACTATATAAAATAATTTAGGGTATTCTGCTATAACTACTCCATCCTTCATGGCATTGTGTTTTAATAAAAATTTCTTTTCTTCTTCTACATTTAGATAATTAAATCCTTTTACTAATTGGATCATATTATCGTAGTATTGTGCATCTTTTGGTGACATATTTATTTGTTTAAAATTTTATTTATTACACTGTCTTCAGAACATTTTTCAAATTTATCGTGCCAGCTTCCACAATTATTACATTTCCATTGTCCATTTTTTCTTCTTGTCTGATCTGCCATATCATTCGGTGAAAATATCCCTACTATATCTGCTGAATTTATAGTCCTATTATCTAAATGTATAAATGTGCTTTGTTTTATAGCTGATAATACATCTTGTAGTTTTTGTATTTTTTCTTTTTCTAACCAAATTTCAATTCCATTTCTCATTACTACACAATATAAATTTACTGTTATATCTAGCATATTCTCACCCCCTTTGATATTTTGTTATTTGATTTATTAGATCTCACTTCTACTATTAGTCTATCAAAATGTTTTCTTAATTTAATTGGACTTAATATATTTTTATGCCAAAAATCATTACTCTGGCTCCATAAAATTAAATACTTTATTTGTTCATCTGTTCTTCTATCAATTTCTTTCATTTTTCTAAAATCATCTGACCATTTATTTATGTTTGGTTCTTTGAAGTTTGGATTGTTTTTTAATATCTTTTTAAATAATAATTTAGATAATTCTATATTTGATTGGTCGCTAATTTTAATTGGCGACATACTATTATATTCTTTATCATTCTTATCATTCTTATCATTATTGTTTATAGTGTCGTCTTTGTTTCTCTTCTGTTTCTCTTCTGTTTCGACTACTTTATCTCTTTTAGTTTTTATATAGTCTTGATATTTAACATAACTTAGCACAAAAACAATCAATCCTCGTGTCGTCTTTTGTGTCGTCAACATCTTCTCCTGTTTTGCCCATCTTAAAAACTTATCAATTTGATTTTTTGTAGCCTTTGTATAAAGTGCTATTTCATTATAAGTAGTAAAATTTGAACCTCTTTTAAATAAATGATTATCAGTATGATTTACTTTATTTATTATGAAAAACCAAATCTTAAACCATTTGTCTGGTTTCCAATAAAATATATCGCTTTCTATTGTTTTTCTTAGCCAAATTGTAGCACCTTTCCATTCCATATAATCTAAATTACAAAAAGCCCATAACTACTTCTAAGGCACACTTGCGATGACACCTTATAGGTAGATATGGACTTTCTATTATCTAAATTTTTGCAAGTGAATTGAGTCATATATTGTTTTTTTAAATAAATCATTATTATTATAAACTATTTTTTTAATTTTGTCCAATAAAGTTATCCCCACTTTTTTTACTTATGAATAACTGTTTTAATTTGTTTACCATAATTTATAGCTTTGATATAACTATCTTTTCCATATCCCATAAAAATATCTATCCTATCTTCTAAATTAAGGTTGTATCTATCTTCACAGGTATAGGTTATTCCTTCTATGATTACTTGCTTTCCTAATTCCCAATCACGAGGACAAGCTATAGCTCCTACATAAGCAGGTTTTCCACTAGCCATTTTACAACCTTCATAATGACAACTATCAAATTCTGAATAAGCAGTCGTTATCATACTCACTTTTTCTCTTTGTATATCCATCATGATCATGTTGTGTATTTCTGTTTTAAATTGTTCATTATAATCTTTGGCTTCATTATTTATACATCCTATTTTTAATAATACTCCAGTAAATAATAATATAAATAATATTATAAATTTATATCCATCTAATAATATTTTTTCTTCTTTTACACTTACATAAAATTTTGAAGGAATTGTTGTGTGATATTTTCTTGTTGTCATATTTTAAAACTATTATCTTACATTTACTATTATATGCTATCGGTAGCATAATGTCAAATAATCAACTGGGGATAACTTTTATCTGCAACAAAAAAACCACCATCTCTGGCAGTTTAATCGACAATTTGTTAAGGACACCCTTCTAATGAAAGGACAAATTATTGACCTGCTTATCGTATCTGAAATACTGTAAAGCGAGTTTACTTTTTTGTATTTAAATATTTTGTTACTTCTCCTAAAATCAATCCAATAACTCCTTGATAAGCTACTGGTATTTCTAACATACCTAAATTTTTACTAGCCCATGATAACCCAGCTACCAATGAAACACTAGCAAAACGCCACGCAAAAGATTTTAACCTTTTGATAATTCTTTCAGTAAAAACTGAACTAAGAATTTGTTTTATTTTATCCATACTATCTTTTATATTAAAAATGAAATTGTATTATCTTTTTCTCTTTTATCTATTTCTGACTGTGAAACTTTCTTGATGGCACTCCAGTTGCCCCAAAAACCCACCTCTAAGCCTTTTTCAAACGCTTTCTCATTATATATGTGTATCAGCTTATTATTCTTTCCTATGGCGTAAACACGCTCATCATCTCCTTTTATTAAATCTAGCATATTACTAACTTTTTTATAAGAAATACCTACTCCATATTTGTAATATGAAAAGTTATAATCTTTTGAATAAAATCTTTTAAATTTATTTATACCAATTTTAAACCTTTGCTTTTCATAACTATCTAAAGCAATATAATATTTAGGGTCATCTATCATTATCAAAAGTCTGTGATTAAAATTTCTTTCGCACTTCTGATAAATATTATTATCATCAGGTTGGCAAGGTCTGACAAAAGCTGTAAGTGGAGTTTCATCTAATCTTTTAAAAGTAGTCGTTTTAATTTCTTCAATATTTACTTTCTCCAAAAACTCTTGTCCAAGTTCATAACATTTTTCAGTTGGATCAATATAATAATCATTCCATCCATATTTATTTTTTCTGTCATCCATGTCAAAATCCCAAAGTTCTTGCGGTATAAGTCCATATTCTAGTATTGCTTTCCACACATTTATTCTTGTATTTCCTTTACGAGTTGTTTCAGATAAATAAGCTATCCATCTGTCATTAAAATTAAACTTGCCACTAATTAAAAATCCATTCTCTCTAAACCACTTAAGGATCTGAATTGGTATTTTACCTTCTAATAATTGTTTGTTCATTACTGCTTCTATACATTTTAGCATTGCTCTAGTTGCACATGCGAGGTCATCAAAATAAACTGCATTTTGTTTTTCTCCTTTTAAAATGTGTTTAAACCAATCCATATTAATTAATTATTTTTTTAAACACTTTGGTCTGTAACTATTTGTGGTAAGCTTTCAATTTCTAAATCATAATTTATACTTACATTTCTAATTCTAGCTGCATTAGAATCTGTATTTGAAGTATCTCCTGTAAATCTTATAATCTCTCCTTTATAAACTGTTAAATCTACACTTTTACTAGTCCAACTTGTATCATTATAAGAAGCTAATTCTATACTTTTACCATCTTTTAAATAAATATGACAACTTGAGTTTGTACAATAAACATCAAAAGTAATTCTAATTTCTCCGTGATGAGCCATTTGTAATTCTTTTAATGTTCCTGACGCAAATATTCCACTTACAATTCTCTCTGTATCAGCATCAATTTTTTCATTATCACTTGCTACTGCTACTAATCTTGTTTCTTCTTTTAAAATTACTAATTCAGTTTCACTAATTGCTATTCCTACTAAAACTGCATAAGTTCCGACAGATGTTCCTATTGTTTTATCATCTTGAACATAATAATAACTTCCTTCTACAAGTCCTGTAAAACCTCTTACAATTCCTTCTGTTTGTAAATCAGCTGTATCATCTGCTGAACCTGTATTTAAAACAAATCCTAAAAAATTTAATTTATCTGCATCATTTCCATCACAAATATAAAGTTTATTATCACTAGCACTTTGATAACTTGCCTGTGGAGTTGCAGTTCCTGTAAATGCATCTCCCATAATTAAATCTCTAAAACCACCACCATCATTTGCATTTTGTGATATTTGATTTAAGTCATCAGATGCTATTTTTTCTCCACCTGCATAATTGTTTTTTGCTTCACTCATATTTTTTTATTATTAGGCATTGCTTAAAGTATATTCACAACTTATGAATAAACTTGTTGTTGAGTTTTTATCCCAGCCACCAGTTGCTATATCACTAAATAATTGACCTGTATCTGCTCCAGCTTCTCCATCAATAAAATTTCCAAATTCTGTAATTTGTCCTATAATTGTTGTGTCAAAATCTCCAGCTCCAAAAACAAAATCTATATAAGCCATTGTACCACTTTCTGATTGACTTGATATTGTTGTTCTAAATTGTTCATCTGTTAATTCTGTATTTCCAAGTGCTATTGTCGGTGATGCTCCAATTCCAACTGCTCCATAATTTACTTCTCCACTATATGTTGTATCACCGGTCATAAGTTTTAAAAATACATTTAGTCCTACTGTTGTTATAATATTATGTTCTGTTTTAAATTTCAATAATATTTTATCTGCTCTCAATTCTTCCTCCATTGTTTTTTTGAGTTCTTTGTTTTGTTCGTGTAACCAGTCAAAAACTCTTAATGCTTCTGCACTTCCTTTTTCTACCCACCCTGCAATATTTGCAAAAGTGATATTGTTTTCACTCTTTAAATTTGTCTTTGTTTTTTTATATTTAATCATATTATATATTATTTAATAAATTAAGGTAATTGTTTTCCTACTCCTTCGTTGTATAAATAATCAATTTCATCAGTTGTTAATGCTTTATTAGAAATTAGTACTTCATCTATTGTTCCATCAAAATACTCTTGGGAACTATTTGACCTTCCTATATATAATAAGTTACTGCCACCATTTGCTGGTGTATCAGTTGTGGCATAAGGGTTTCCATCAGCTTCTCCATTTACATAACCCTGAACGTGAGCTCCATTCCAAGTTACTACTAAATGATACCAAGTATCTACTAATAATGTTTTTGAACCAGTATAAAACCTATTTGCTCCACCTTCTATTTCATACCCATAAAGACCGTGATTGTTACTAGTATATAATAAATAATTTCTATCGTTTGCTGCACCTTTACTTACTATTGACCCATATCCTGCTACATTATCTAATTTTATCCAAGCAGATACCGAAAAACCAGTAGATAAATGATTTGTATCAGTTGCTATTACACCACTTGAACCTTCAAAATGTAAACCAGAATTGATTTTACCAGTAGCCCAAGTAGCATCAGTAATAACACCCTCATTATTTCCAATACTATCAAAAGTGCTTAAACCTGTATTTTCATCAAAATTCCAATAAGAAACTAAACCAACGCCTACCTCTGCTTTTGAAATACCATAAACTTGCATTGATTTGTCTAATAATCCGACTCTTTTTGAACTTGTTGTATCTATAAGTTTTATTTCACTCCACCAAACATCTCCTTTTAATGTTCCTGCCCCTGTATGACCATATCCTGTTAATCTTATATGCCCAGCTACTGAATTTGCTCCTGCTGTAAATTCTTCTTCGTAATAAACCCAATCTTGATTTATTTTTGTATATGGAATTGGATTTTTAGATTCTGAAGCATCCCCATTTAATTTTGATAAAAGAATAGCAACTCCAAATCCATGACCACTATCACCTGAAATATTTTCTATTTTCATCCATCCAGAAAATTTATAAGTGTGACTTGGTATTATCTCAAATTGCTTATCTGTATTATAACCCCAAGAAAAATTAGCATTATTTGAGTGAATTTCAAAATAACTACCATCAATATGCCCTTTCATAGTATTTTTATTGTTTCTTTTAACAGTTTCATCAAATTTACAATAAGAACCTGCTTGAACAGTTGCATACCAACCATAATCTGTTGGAGTAGGATTTCCATTTGCAGTTCCATCTATATAACCACTTGAAGTTTGATTGACAATAGATGCTGGTATTTCTTCAAAATCACTATTTAAAGCTAAATTTTGTTTTGGAAAGTATGGTGCTAATACCCAGTCTGGCTCTGTATTCGCTCCTAAGGGGTCTTTCTGTATGTTTTCGGTTATTTCTATAGTTGCTTGATCTAGCTCTCCTGTAATCCTTGTTATACTCTCTCCTACACTTATTGTAGCTTCTACTTTCTTTAATTTCTCTGCTTGTTCACTTTCATCTGCTTTTACATTATCTGCCTGTAATATTAAACTTAATATTTCTACTAATTCATATTGTCTTGTAGTTGTTAAACTCGCTTCATAAATATAAGTGTCATTTGTATAAGATTTAAAACTCATTTTTTTAATTATGAAATCTGCATCAATTCCAAATTTTGTATTCTTTATATTTATTACTTGTCCTGCTCTTAATCCTGCTGTATAAGTACTAAATTTTGCTTCTATATTAGGCTCTTTATAAGCCCCTAACTCTGCACTTGCTCTTTGCCTTGCAGTAGCATTATCTTCTATGCTTGTATCTTGTATCAATTTTTCCCTTCTACCATAAGTTGAAATACTTGCAGGGTCTTCACTTTCTACTAAAACTCTAATCTTTGGCTTTCCTGTATATTTTATTAAATCTCCAGCACTTAATCCATTTTCAAATCTAAATGACTGATCTTGATAATTATATAAAACATCATAACTTGTAAAATCATTTATAAACTCTACTCCTACTGTTTTACTTACATATCCTCCACCTGTATTTAATTCTACTGTTAAATCTGCCATCTTATTTTTTGTCTTGAAAGATTTTTGTCCTGCACCTGCTGTTAATACTTCTTCAAAAACAGTTCCATCATATTCTCCACCTCTAACTTTTACAGCATTTGCTATTTGTGAACCATCTGTTTTAAAATCTAAAGTTCCTTTTATACTATCGGTATCTGTATCTGTTAAACTAAAAGGAGATGTATTTGTAAATTTTTGAAAGAAATGTAAATCTTTATCTGCATCTACATAAAATTCATATTTTACTATTTCTACTAATCTTTTTAGTGCTTGTATTACATTGATATTATTAAATACTATCTTTTCTATTTCAAAATTACAATCTACATTTGTATAAGTAAAACCACTTACATAAGTGTCAAAAATATCTTTTATAATATCTTCTATTGTTTCATCTGTATAGCTTTCTGATATTAAAATATTTTGTAATGCAAAACTATAATCTACTGCTTGAACTGTATAAATAAGTCCATCAGGAACTGATAAATTTACCTTTTGTATATTTATAACTTCTCCAGCAAAAACTTTTACTGCTCCATCTAAAACTTCTATATCATCTCCTACTTCTACTGTGGAAGATTTTTTAATTTTAAAAGAGCATCTATCAACTTGACTTGTTAAATTTTGATCCACTCTTAAACTGTTTGGATCTATTTTGTTTGTAATATCTACTAAATTTTTATTGACTGTAATACTCATATTAAACCCCTACAGTTAATCTATTATTAAATTTTAAATCTGTCATTAAACTATCTTTTATTTTATCTAATAAATCTTGACCATCTACATCTCCATTTACTGTTATATTTACTGTAGTTCCCATTCCATTCATTTTATTTAATGGTACTATTGCTTCTGCACCACTTTCTCCTATTAGTGCTGTTGTTGGTTCTGTTACCACTCCACCTTCTGCTAGATGTGGTATTTCTCCCATCATTTCTAAATTGACAGTTGGTATTTTATTTAATCCAGTTAATATTTTATTGTACATTCTTACAAAAACATTTAATTTATCTATTACCCAATTCAATCCTGTTACTATTCCATTTTTTATTCCATCCCAAATTCCTATAAAAAAGTCTGCTACTCCTTTCCATAAACCTTTGAAAAATTCTGCTATTTCTTGCATTCCTGATTTAAATAATGCCCCAAATAATTTTAATTTTAATATTATAGTATCCCAATTTTTCCATAATAAAACTCCTATTGCAATTAAAGCTGCAACAGCACCAATCACTATAATAACAGGAAGTGAAAGAGCTCCAATTACTCCGACTAATGTTGTCCCTGTTCCAATTAATAAACTAAAACCTGTTATTATTGTTGGTAAAATTAAACCTAAAGTTCCTACTACTGCTAATAATCCTGTTATAGCAAGAGAAGATAAAATAATAACTTTAGTAAGTTTTGGATTAGTTTCAACCCAATTACTAATTTTTTCTACTACAGGAGATATTTTATTAATTAAATCAATAAGTGTAGGGGCTAATGTTCCACCTATTATTATAGATGTTGCAGAAATTTTATTTTTTAATATCGTCATTTGTGATTTAAATGATTCTAATTGTTTATCAGAGACCTCTTTTGTAACACCACCTGCTTCTCTTAAACTTGCTTCATATTCTCTAATAGCACCAGAGGTTCCTAATAAAGGTAAAATCATTCCTTGTATTCTTGCAGTAAAACCAATAGATTCTAAAGCTACAACCCTTTGTTCATCAGACATACCTTCAAGTCCAATTTCTAAATCACTAATAATATCTGCTAAGTTTCTAATTTTTCCTTGAGTATCAAACACTGTTATTCCTAACTTTTCCATTTCAGTTTTATTCTGAGTTGCAGCTGTAGTTATTAATCTAATAATACGACCTAATCCACTACCAGCAACTTGTCCTTTTACTCCTTGGTCTGCAAAAGCGGCTAAAACAGCAATACCTTCTTCCATATCAATATTAAAACTTTTTAAAGAAGCTCCAGCCTCATTAGTTAAAGCTTCTGAAAATTGTTGAACTGAAGCATTTGATAATGTATTAGCTTTTACAAGAACATCTGAAACTTTTACCATATTCTCCATATTCTTTGTAACATCATCTTTTATTACCAAACCAAGAGCAGACTGTGCATCAGTTAATAAATCAGTTGCAATAGCTAAGTCAAACGCCCCCGCTTGTGCAAATTCAGCAACTTTAGGCAATGTAGCTATTGATTCTTCTGCATTTAAACCAGCAGAGGCAAGAAAAAAATAAGCATCCGCAGCTTGTTTTGCAGAAAACACTGTAACCTTAGAAACATCCAAAGCAGCTTTTTCCATTTTTTTAAGTACGTTATTTGAAACATCCCCCATTATAGAAATGCTTTTAGTCATAGCATCATTAAAATCTGAAAAACTTTTTATAGAAGTACCTGTAGCTAAACTAATAGCACTAAAAGAAGCAGTTCCTATAAATGCCATTTTTCTAAAAGTTGGTGCTAAATTTTTTAATTTACCTTGAAATTTATTTAATTCAGAACTAACTTTATCCTTCATTGTTAAGAGTATTTGTAACTCTCTACTTTCTGCCATATTTTTTGTTATCTAAATTATTTTTGATTGAAATCATTTCTAAATAGTTTTGTATATCTATAATACTCATATTTCTTATTTGGGAAGGTGTCCAGCCAAACCTATCTGATAATAGGAAAAATACTGTTTCGTTACTTAAGCTCTTTTTCCCTTTCAATTCCATCATCCAACTTGATTTTTCTAGCTTTTTTTTTGTATGTTTTCTAATTCTTTCACTATTAAATCTCCATCATCTGCTGGTAAATTATCCATCAATTCTCTTGTATAAATTTTTCCACCTATATTTTTTACTGCTACTTCAAATAAAGCATATTTGCTTTTAAGCATAGCCCCTGTATCAAAACCAACTTTTCCACTTTGTGCGTCCTCAATTTTAGCACCACTTATCATAACATCTTGTATCTTTTCTTTTTCTCCCCAAGTTAAATAAGTAATAATCTCTACTTCTTGTTTTGAAATAGGTAAATTAAATTTTTTTGTTAATCTTTCCATATAAACTAATTTTTATTTTGTCCTTATTAAATTCCCTCCTTAATTTTTTACTAATAACTAGCTATTTCATTCACAACTAATGCATCTACCATTTTGCTATCTGTAGCTGAATAATGAGCCTTGAAAGTTAATGTTTGTTTTACTATTTCATTTTGTGACATATCTCTAGCTAATTCTGTAAAACTACATCTAGCTAATCTTATTCTTACTTCAGGATTTGAAGCTGATCCAATAGTATCTGTATGTACTAAATCAAATTGTAATGCTTGATAAGTTCCATTTTTTACTAAATCTCTATAAGTTTCAGCATCCCAATTTATTTCAAGGTCACCCTCTATTGTAAATTGTTTATTATAGAAGTCTGCTGGTTCTTCACTACCTAATACAAAACTAGGTTCTGAATTTTGATCTATTGTCAAATTAGCTACATTTATATTCATTGCATCTTCTCCATCTAAATCTGCTAAAGCATCTGCAATTTTAATTGCACAATGTTTTGGTAAAAATCTTTTGATAGTTGTATTTGCTGGAGTGTTTGTAACTGTAGCACCTTTCTTTGATGAGAAATTAGCTGTATAATCTAAAATCTTTCCATGTTCAAAAGCTAATTCTAAACTTGAAATTGTACCAAGTGCATGTTTATAATCTGCCCCTGATAGTGGATCATTTTCAAATAAACTTAATGCTTGGTGCTGTGCTGTTTGTTCAACTGTAATAGTATGATCATAGACTGCTGTTTCCCCTGAATGATCAGTTGTAGCTAATGTACCAAATAATGAGTAAAGTATAAGTGCTATACTTATATCATCAATGTAAGCTGAAAAACTACCCTCTAACCATTTTTGAGTAATTTGTGATCCTGTGCTATCTTCTATAACACCTTCTGTTTGTTCTTCTGTTACGATATTAAATTTTTCATCAATATCTAAGTCCATTGTATCTAACCAATAACTAGCAGAACTTTCTGATGTTCCTCTAGTTGTTTCCTTTGCTATTCCAAATTGGATTAGTCTGCCTATTCCTTTACTTCCCATATTGTTTTTTTAGTTTTATTAAATAATATTGTAGCTTCTTTTAATGTCAAAGCCATGACATTTTGTGGCTTATATTTTCCCTCTCCATGAAAGTGCCACCTTTTTAAAACCACTTTTCCTTTCCTACTTTTGCGACTTGGTTTTAAACTTTTATCTTCAAAATTTTTTAGCATATATCGTATGTTTTAATTGTGACTAAATTTATTTCTATTATTCTTAAACTCATTTCTCTTTCCTCATAACCTGTCGATATGTTCGTTATATAAGCATTATCTACTTGGCAATCCATTTGCCATCCTTTATCAAATAAGTTCCACAGTTTATCTATAATAGCTGTTATTCTACTTTCAGCTTCTACATGTCCTACATTGTCTTTTTCCATTTCTTGATAAACTCTTATAGTCCAGTTAAATTCTCTTTTAGTAGTACAACGACTCATTTCTTCGGTACTACCTGCCATTTCCTCTATACAAGCAACTGGGTAACCATCCAAATCTCCTTTTTTATAATCATAAACTTTTTTAAAATCTGTTATGGTTTCAAGTTCTGTTTTTATTTTAGCTTTAATTGTTGTATATTGTGTACTCATAATTTTTCTGTTACTTCTTTTAAAATTTTATCTAAAATACCTTTTACTTTTGATTTTGTATTTTTCCATGCTCTATCTACAAATGGGTTTGCTTTTTGACCTTTTACTGCTTTTGCAAATCTCCATTTTCCACCATCTCTCCAAGCTAAAACTTTTGCATTTTTAGGTCTTATCATACCTTTTCCTGCATAAATACCTGTTCCACCATGTACAAATTTACTGTATTTAGCATTCGGATTTATAATAACTTGTATCGGCTTATATTTAAATTGTATATGCCTTCTTAAATTTCCTGTTCTTATAGGTGCTTCTTTTGCCTCTGCTCTAACTATAATTTTTCCTGCTTCTGTTAATCTTTCTCTACTTACACTTTCAACTATTTTTGGTGACTGTTCAAATTTCTTCATTAGTTCTTTCAATCCATTTATTTTTATAGATATCATACTAACTATTATTTAAATTTATTACACATCTTTTGTATCCATATCCCATAACATTATTTGGTGTTTTTATTGATTTTACTATCCACTCATCACTTCCATCTACTATTTTATCTCCTACTTTAATGTCGGCATCTTCATCTGCATAAAATACTCCACCTGTCGCTGGATCTCCATCTGTGAGCATTATGTCATCAGGTGTCATGCTAAATATTCCACCTTCTATACTTCCTAATTCTGTATAACTCTCTTTATCACTAGCATCTGTTAATCTTTTTTGTGTATATGATTTATTAAAGAAAATTTTCATATAAAATATTTTAATCTGTAGTTATCCATTGTCATTTTATCTTCTACACTTAATAATGATTGCCATCCAAAACTAACATTTTCTAAACTTTCATTTGAAGTTCCTTCGCTTTTTCTTTTGTTATAAATTTTAGATGATAATCTAATTACTAACATTTCTAAATCTTCAGGTATAGTATCATCTCCTGCTGTATAATTTATTCTAAAAATTCTTTTTCCATAATAAATTGAGTTCATACAAATTATTCCTTGTTCAAAATATAATTCATAATCTGTTCTTGGTACAGTTTCCCAATCAGGTGTTTCACTATCTCCCTTATTATATTCAAAAGTAAAATCATCCTCTGATAATGGGAAGTCTTTTAATTTTATAAATTTAATATCTCCATCATAAATATCATCTATGTATTCGTATGCTTCTATCTCTCTTTTTAAATCTGTTTTTATAAATTTATCAACTTGTGTAAGTATTTGTGTTAAAACATCATCATAAGTTGTGCTTGATATTCCTAAATGTAATTTTAATTGTTCCTTTGTTCCTAACATAGTATTTCTTTATATTTTGGTAATAATTTCTCCCAACTCCATGCCTCTGCTATGTGATTTGAAAGATTTGATAAAATTGTTATATCTGTATTTGCTAATTCATCTATTTTCTTTGCAATATCTATTGGTAAAATTGTAGCAATTTCTATGTCTGTCTTTATTTTAATTATATCTGTTTTTGCAACTTTTATCAATAACTTATTCGGTAAAAAGGCTAACTGTGGCATAATTTTAGGCATAATTGGAACTACCCCCCTACTCATTGCTTCGTTTAATGTAAGGCTCTGTCCTGCATATCTTCTTGGACTTACAAGTACATCTCCATCATCTTGCCAGTTTTCCCAATATTCTTTATAGTCTTTTACTATTACTTCTACTCTTGGATCACTACATTTAAAAGGTACTTGGCTTTTTATTTTAAATTTTATATCTTTATTTTTTACAAGTGAAATTGCTTTTAAAAATGTTTCAGTTCCATTCCTATCATACCCTGCTCTCATATTTCCTGCTATGTGTAAAAATGTTTTTGCTATCTTTCTTT
>Ga0222667_1000358_pt1 | contig 21912 bp, 41 predicted proteins | sample AntAcemetagen657_FD_179854 | JGI IMG/M metagenome (GOLD analysis project Ga0222667, IMG submission 179854) | Saline water microbial communities from Ace Lake, Antarctica - #657 | ecosystem: Environmental > Aquatic > Non-marine Saline and Alkaline > Saline | place: Antarctica: Ace Lake... | reverse complement strand
TAAATTTTCTTGATCATTTGACATTTCAGTTTTGGCAAATCCGAATTTCTTAATATCTTTAGTTTGATCAATGATTTTTGTTGCTGCATTAAAAAACTCTTTTTTAATTTCAAACCCATATACTCTGCGGTTACATTCAATAGCTGCAATTAACGTTGTCCCGCTTCCCGCTACTGGATCTATTACAACATCACCTTCATCAGTAAATATCTCAATTAGTTTTTTTAACAATGGGACAGGTTTTTGTGTCGGATGTATTTTAGGTGTTTGGGAATCTCTGATCCAATCAATGCAATTGAAAATCATTTTTCCCTTATTATTAAATTTGGGTAATTTATCACGATATAGTAATAATGCATATTCACAATTTCCTACAACTCGCATATTTGCTTTTAGAACTTGTGCAGAAAAGTTTTTACGAAAAATAAGATTTATATAATTATTAATACCGTATCTTTTAGCCAATTCAATCAAATACATTTGCTGGTCAAATGCACAAAAAACTATCATACAGGGTGCTTTTCCTCTTTGTTTTGGTTCTTTTTTCAACATTCTACTGCAAAAATGCATAAACTCGGCAGGTCTAAAATCTTTATCTGTATCAAAAAAGTCAGTATTTGCTAATTCACTTTCTCCATTCTTATTGTCACCGCTTTTATACCAAGATGGATTTGATCCGTAAGCATTTTTTCCAACATTATATGGAATATCTGCAATAACTAATTGAGCCTTATGTAATCCATAGCTTTTAAAATTCTGAAAGTGATCATTAAATAATTCTGCTTTTTCGGTTACTTTTTCTAATTTTTGATTTTCCCTCATTTTTTTTCTCCTTTTATTTTTTTAAATTAGTAACTGTTTCTATTGCATACAATATCAAAAATAGACCCACTAATCTAATTGATGATATTGGTACATCTTCTGTCCACAAACACATCAAAATACCTAAACATAATGACGAAACAAACAACCCTATACTTACCCAAAATTGTATTTTTTTCATAATTTTTCTCCTTTTAATTTTTTATATTTTTAAAAATTCTTCGATAACATCAGCTATTTCCGAATAAAAAGATTGAACATATTTTCCATTTTTAAAAAAACCGCCGTTTGGGTCATAGGCACTTCTTAATTCCTCTAATATAAAATGCGGATCATTTGCTCTTCTGAAGATAGCAGAAATAAGGCGAGTTAAAACAATATATTCTGCTGCGTGTGTAAGGTCTTTGGAATTGATAAACATTTCAATCAGTCGTTTTTTACCTGCTTCCATAACATAACTAAGTGTAACATATATCTTAAATTTTACGAACGGGCTTTTAATTTTATAGACTTTGGCATTAACTACCTCCGGACGGTTTAATTTTAATGAATTACCGGATTTGTTTTCTAATTTTTGATTTTCGCTCATTTTATTTTTCTTTAGTTAAGATTTCGTTTGTTTGTTCTGGCTGGGTTGCATCAATATATTTGTATGGATTTTCGCCATCTTGACTTTTTGTTTTTAACAGATTTATCCTCAACGAATAATCGTTAATCATTTTTTGTATGCTACGAATCGTTTTGGTGTTGAAGCTTGGTTTTTTATCATTTTTCCATTGTTTATAAGTGTGTTTGAGCCAACATTTTATGCAGAGCGATTCGTTGGGAATAGCATATTGTCCGCACTTCGTACATCTTCCTTCTTCCTTTTGTTTTCTTTGCCATTTTACCTGTCTACTGGTTTCTCTTTTTTTCATAATTAATATACCTCTATTTTTGATTTACTACAACCCAAATTTTTTCTTTAATTCTTCCATATTTCATTAGTTTTTTTGCTTTATTCATTCGTTTAATCTTTCCTTCGTTAGCCAGTATGCGGGCTTTACGTTGTGCTGTGTTGGCATAATTCTTTATGCCCCATTGGATTACGTCTGAGGTTTTCATTTCTAATCTTGTTTGAAATTCTTCTAACAATTTATCTTTTATTGATATTGTTTTTTTCATTATTTCCTCCGTTAGTGAAATTCTTCGACTTGTTCTCTAAGTTCATCAGAATTTACATTTATTAATTTTCCCAAAATATTTAATACTTTGCTATAAAATTTATCAAAAGAATATTCGTCCATTTTGGCGAATGAGATTGATTTTGGTACATATATCATAATACCTTTGGTTGTAATATGTTCTTTATAATGGCCAGTTTTTAATTTTATTTCAATCAATAAATCTTCTAAATTCTCATATTTTTCTTGATTAAGGAATACAAGATTTAGTAGTGCAAAAAACTTTCGATGGAATAATATATTCCTTGGTTTTGTAACAACACATTTAATTATTGAACCATTTGTAATCTTTTTAAATAATTCGTAATCTGAATCATACGCTGGTTTCAATCCTGTTAATGACTTTTGCATAAAGATTTTCATTGTTTTACTTGATCCAAATCTCTATCGATTTTTAATAATCCTTCGTAAAATTCAACTTGCTTTGTTTTGTCCATTAACTTCGTTACGGTGAAATTATTCAATTTAAAATCACTTAATAATATATTAAATAGCTCTATTGGAATTCGTTTTTTAATTTTATTTACTGCTGCCATAAATTTTTGATTGTTACCTTTTACTGTGCCTTTTTCGATTTTTTCAAGATTTTCATCGGTGCTTTGAATGTCCGGATCATCACCCGTTGGTATCATAAAAGTCTGTCTTTGTAAATATTTAAAAGCTCCTGTAAGTGCCTTGTAAGTTTTTTTATCACCACGATCTTGACCGTTTCCTTTGGACTGGATGTCTATAAATTCACTCGGGTCTTCTACATTTACAAGTCGATAGGTAATAATAATTTCATCCAAAAATTCATTAGAAGATTCTAATTGTTGAATCAATTTAGGATACATTACTAAGCCGTGTTTAATCATTGATTGTCTCACTGCTGTTGTTATTTTTTCTTCACTCAAATATTTGTAATTAGTTGTATTGAATTTTACCGTACCATCTTTCTGCAAATATGATACATCTTCCATTATTTTTGTAATTTTTTGGTAAATGTTTAATTTTTCCATTTTTTTCTCCCTTGTCTGCCGACAGGCAGGCTTTTTATTTTTCTAAATTAAATTTATGATGACATCTTGGGCATTCAATCATATTCTTTAATTTTTCTTCAACTTCCTTTCTTTTGTTAATTTCTTTTTCATTTTCAATTTGTTGTTTTAATATTCTGTTTTCTTGTTCTCTTTTTTCTTGTTCTTGTTTTTCTCTTTCTAACCTTATTTCATTTTCTCTTTTAAATCTTTCTTGTTCTTTTCTTTCAAGTTCTTGTTTCATTTTTTTATTTTCAATTTCTTGTTTTTTCAATCTTTCAAGTTCTTTTTTTTCTAATCTTATTCTTTCTTCTTCAGCTTTTTTTTCTGCTTCTTCTAATCTTATTTTTGCCTCTTCTTTTTTCTTGTTTTCAACAAAATGTTCTTGATCATCAAGGTATTTTTCAATCGGGATGATCAGGGCTTTCAATACATTTGCAATTCCGTCGATTGCTTTTCCCTCTCTCAGCGACTGTTCTTTTAATCTTTTCCTTTCTTTTTCAATATCAACTCTTTTATCCCTGAGTTCGAGTCTTCCTATTCTCGCTATTTTCATTTCAGAAATTTGAGTTTCGTCTTCAACTTTAATTCCTTTTGCTTTTTTTTCCCATTTACCGGCGACCTTGAAAGCGTCACTAAATTTTTCTAAAATATAGTTTGCCTTAGTTTTTTCCAGTCCACTTTCTTTTACAATAATTTCTAATTTGTTCATTTTATCCCCCTTTTTTTGTTTATTTAAAATTGTTTTACATTTTTGATAGTAAACACATAATGAAATGGAATTATCGTCAGGATCATTATTACGGTTTATAAATTGTTTAAAATTTGATACCATATAATAATTTTCTGTTGGGTACTTGGTAATTAATTCTTTCGCTTCTTTTAATGTTGGTTTTTTCATTATTTCCTCCTTTTTATTAATTTTTATACCACTTGATCTTCTGGATACTTTGTTGTGAGTGGTCTGTAATCTTTACCACCTTTTTTTCCGCATTGCTTACATACCATATTGGGTATAACATTATTATGAAAGTTAGCATCATCATATCCATAATTTTCTTCTGTATATCCGCAATACTCACATTCATAAATCGCTTGGAAATCTCTTCTATTTTGGCTCTTAATTGTTTTAATTTTCATTTTTTTCTCCTTTTATTAAAATTTCAATCCTAAAAATTTCATTTTCCATTTGTTACTTTTTTTTATTTCTTTAATTACTTCCTCAAAGCTTTTTCCTCCTTTATGTTTCGTATCGGGATTGTTTAGATCTATCAATATATATTTTCCTCCTTTGATTTTTCTTTCAATGTCTGCTGTTCTTTTAACACCCAAAAATATATTCCTATACTTTTGGGTGGCGTTGTAAAAGTCCCATTTATGAATATCTAAATAAATATATTCTTCAGCATTCATATTTTCAAATCCTTTGAAAGCGATCAAAGAATCATAACTTTGAAAATATGTGCCTTCAGGTGTGTGAATTAAAAACTGATTTTTAGCACCTTCTAAATTTTCTACCATTATATATTTCATTTTATCCCCCATTTTTTCTCCTTTACTACAAAATTTAATTTTCGTAACTCGCTTATTATTGCCGAATCATAACACCTTATGTCTTTCTTTTCGAGTCTTGTGACTATCCAGTCTATCAACATTTCGCCTGTAAAGTCATCTATAATTTCTATTTTTTGTTTGCTCATTTCTTTATCATACATTTTATTTCCCCTTTTTTATTTTTCTTTCTATCATTTCTTTTCGTTCCTCGTGGGAATACATCAAAGTAATTAATGATTGATATAATATCCATTCTTTAGCTTTTGCCTCTGTTTCCTGTTTTTGATATTCAGCGTAAATCTTTGGTTTTTTTAGCATTTCTTTTGCTCTTATAAATACTCTATCTGTTAATGTTCTTTTGTTTATTGTTTTCATTTGATCCTCCTTTTGTTTTCTTTTTTCATCTATACTAAAGATAATAATTATAAATACCAATGTCAAGCATAAAATGATAATAATTATTTATTTTCATTTTTTTCTCCTTTTTGTTTGTTAATATTTTTATTCAAAATTTCTATTGCCAATTCTATTTCTTGACAATGTTCACGCAATTCAATATAAACTTTGCCTCTTGGATTTCCTGTCGCTTTGACATAATCGTAGGCTTTATATTCAAGTTTATCTTTCAGTTTTTTTAAAGTTTCGATTACATATTGCATTTTTCCTCCTTTTTTATTTATCTTATACACCACCAGCTAAAAATCGAGCTAAAGCAACTATGTCCTTATTATATTTTAGTGCAATTTGATTTAATTCCATAACAGCATCATAACTTTTTATAATCTTATAAACCTGTTCAACTGTTTCATAAGTAAGTGGCGTTTTTTTTTGCATCGCCTGTAAAATAATGTCTTTACTCATTTTGTCTCCTTTTTATTTGTTAATATTTTAAATATTGTTTCTTTAAAGTATTTTGGGTTTGTAAATATTTCTTCATCATCTTCTTCTATTTTACGCCTAATTTCTTTGACTTCTTCTTTTATTTCTTCTGTTTTAATATTATCCGCTATATAAAAGCCCTTCCATCCATATACAGTTGCAACAAAATATCTTTGTTCTGTTACAGTATCAAACATCTCATTAATTGTGCAATTTACTAACCATTTATGTTTTGCTAATATTTTTTTCATTTTTTTCTCCTTTTTGTTATTTAATATTCTGACCAATAAGCGAACCCAAAATGATAGGGCATTACAGTGCCGATATGCTTAAATATAATACGGTCTTGTATTGTCTGACACAATTTTTGCAATTCTTTATCTGTCAATTCTTTGTATTTTTTCCGTCTTTCAGTAATTGAGCCCAAATAGAACGTCACTCTTTTACTATTGAAACTATATTTTACATTTAATTTTTTCATTTGATCCTCCTTTTGTTTTCTTTTCCTCTGTGTTAATATTTATAATTTTTTATTATCTTAGTTCCCATAAAAACTTCGCCGGAAATATTTTTATAACTCCAAATAGCTTTTACATCTATCTCATTCTCTACTTTTTTAATAAAGTCATTGAGTTGCCTCCCGTCGACTTTAAAAAATCCTATATTGTTTTTTTTGTTTTCTACTGCTATATGCATAATTTTTTCTCCCTTTTTGTTATAATTAATTTTTTAATTTCTCTATTAATTTCGTGTTCTCTCTCTTCTCTCAATTCCATCAAATTATATAATACTTTTATATTTAGTACTATATTATTTATTTTTTTAATAATGTATCGTTTTAATTTTTTCATTTTGTCTCCTTTTTTGTTTTCTTCTTCTTTCATCTACCTTAATAATAATGAAAATTAAAACCAATGTCAAGCATTTTCTTTCTTTTTCTCACTTTCTATTCATTACAACCTTGTATTCATTACAAATCTGTAATCATTACAAATAGCTTTCTTTCTTATTCTTATAATTTAAAACATTATGGAACAAAAAACAAACCCCACCGAAGCGGGGTTAAAGACGTAATGTCTACGGCATATAGCCTTATTGTGACAAGTTGTTTTTTTTTGCATCAAGTTACAACGATTGCAAATAGGTGTGGCTTCTTTCTCCAGTTACAATCTTTTATTTCGGGATTTTGAAATCTTCTTGTTTCATTAGATCGTTTAGTTTTTTATTGTATGCTATAGTGTAGCCATTTTCAAATTGTTCTTGTAATGCAGAGTTTTGAGCTATATTTTGGATTTTTAAGAATATGAGCATTTGTTCAAGTTTATTGAATGCGTTTGCGATATTGGTTAGTTCTTCTTTTTGGTATTTAGAATTTTTTTTAATTAGCCAAATAAGTATAGTAAAAAATCCTCCGGTAATACTAAAAAATCCTGCTATAACAATGTTGACGATGTAGTTTTCCATTAGTAAATTCCACCACTTTATTTAAATATTTTTATCCATATTATCTTTTATCATTTTATATTTTTAAAACCATCAATATTTTTACCAAGTAGCTATAGCTGTTCTTTTCCAAGTGTCTGTACTTGTGCAAACATAAATATAATCTGCATCCCAGCATATCTCTCCAACTGCTCCTGTTGCTGATGCAGATGCTGGAGTGTTTGCTGTTCTAATTCTTATTTTATCTGAATTAACATCTAATAATTCTGTTGGCTCCGTTGTTCCGATGCCAACATTGCCGTCAGCGTCTACTTCTATGCCCGTTGTCCCACCTCCTGTAATTAATCCTCCTAAAATCAAATCTCCCCCAATTTCTTCTACTGTAAAAGTATCTATAGTAGTTTCTGCAGTAACACCATTCCTAATATAAAATCCTGTTTTTCCATCAATGCAATTAAAATCAACTGTTCCACCACTGGATAAAAGCAAAGTATTTGGTGATGTCCCGCCAGGAACAACCATATATACCGCAGTACCCCCAATTGATGTTATATATGTAAATGTCAATCTATATCTTTTATTATTTGTCATTATGCCTGCATCAGAATAAACCCCTCCCGTATCAGTTGATGTAAATGTATTGGCATCAACTATAGCTTCACCAGTTGTAGTTGACCAACCGCTTGTAAGGTCCCAGCCAGCTGCTGCATCAGCTGTTGGTTCACTAATATATATATTTTCTTCAACTTGTAACTTCTCTGACGGGCTCGTTGTTCCGATGCCAACATTGCCTGCAGTATCAACACTTAAAGCAGGGTCTGGGCTTCCATCACTTGCACTTAATTCTGAATGTCTATGTAAAGCATCAGCCATACTATCATCGGTTAATGTATTAAGTTCTGAACCCGTTGCTGATGTATCTGAATGACTTGCAATATCGTGAGCTTCTGCGTGTTTTTTAGTTACTGCATCTTCAATATCGGCACCAGCAGAAGTTATGTCAGATAAAACATTTACGGTATCTACTTTTTTTACAAATGTGTCTTCAAATGTAGAGTCTAAATCCGTGTCGGTATTTTGTGTATGTTTTTTAGTAATTGCGTCGGATACATTAGCAGTTGTTACTGAAGAATCTTTAATCAATTTTCCAGTAATTCCATCAAAAGCAACCAAATTACTATCAACAGATGAAGCAGGACCTATTACAGCGCCATCTATATTTACCTGAACAATATTCCAATATATGCCAACTGTAGCTTGGTCGCCAGATGCAGTGCTATCATTAATACAAAGTATTAAATCGCCAGCTTCTACAACAACGCCAGAAGCACCGCCAATTTTACCGGCAACACTAATTCTATAAGTATGTCCTGCGTCGGCTGCTGGATAATTCGGATTTGCACTACAATCAATAACTCCTTTATAAACCATAGCGTCATTTGCAGCTAACAATAAATCTATATAAGTTTTTGATGCTTTTTGTGATGGAACTTTTGTATCGGAATTTGCTGCAAGTGTTACATCCGTATCTAAATAAGATAATGGCATTTGTTGGACATCATCTACGTTACTTAATACAACATTTGTTTTTGTAACACTATGCGGATTTCCTGTTGTAACATCTTTATGTGTTACTGCGTCTTTTAATTCTGCATCCGAAACAGTTGCATCACTACCATAAGTTGCTCCTGCTACATTTCCTGTAGATTCAATATCTTTAGCTTTTATTCCATCTATTGTATCATCAAAAGTAAATCCACTTGGAATTAATTGCGTAATATTAGCGTGGTCATCACGATTTGCCTGAACATTCATACAACTAACATCTTGAGCTGTGCCAGAATAAATACTTTTAGCATCGGCGTGTGTGCAAAGAATTTTACAATTTTGAAGCGTGAGCGTGCCATTATTAATTATTGCATGACTTCCGTTAATATTGATAGGACTTTTTATGGTACCGTTTTTTACTATAACAGTTCCGGTGGAAACATTATAGATACCATAACCACCATAACCACCAGCACCACCATTAACATTACCTGTAACTGTAATAGTTCCGGTGGAATAATTATAGATACCATAACCACCAGCATTCTCATTATCAACATCAGCACCACCAGTAATATTACCCATAACTGTAATAGTTCCAGTAGAATAATTATAGACGCCATAACCACCACACTCAATGCCATCGCCACCAGTAATATTACCTATAATTATAATAGTTCCGGTGGAATTATTATAGACACCACAGCCACCACCCTCATCCATTTCACTATCACCACCAGTAATATCACCTTTTACTTTGATAATAGAACTTCCGTGTTGAATATACAATCCATGAGTTCCATCTTCCAGACCGTTATTAATATTAATATTAAGATAACAACGGCATCTTACATTATTATCACCAACTTGCCGATGTATTGTAGTATTTTCAGGATTAAAAGCAACAATATCTACACGATCTTTTAAAGTTATTGCTTCAGAATAATTACCATCAAATACATAAACTGTATTACCATAACTTGCTGCCGTTACAGCCGCTTGAATAGTTAATTTAGCCTCATCAATTCGTTTTCCGTCATTAGCGTCACTACCATTTTTTGCAACGAATAAAGCGTTAGTATGTTCTATAGTTGAAATATTTAGTATAGTAAGGACATTTGCTTTTGTTAATTCTTCGATTACTCCATCGGCACCGGATATTCTGCCTAATATTCTTTCATCTGCTGTTACATTTTGCATTTTAGCGTACGTTACAGCGTCATCTTCGAGATATTTTCCTTTTAATTGTGCCATTTTGTTTTCTCTTAAATTGTTATTTTAAAATATATAATCTATTGTGATTATGTCGTTAGTTGTTAAAAGCGATTCGAGTGATAGTCCATCCCAGTTTAATCTTTTAATACTTGTGCCATCAGTTATTAATGTGAAATCCGTTGTATAAAGTTGTTTAATCCCACCAACAGGAAATACTCCGACTGCTTCTTTGTCAAGTGGCGTGTTTGTTAAATCTTTATATTTACGAGATATGTCAGTTGCAGATAATGTTATTTTTTGTGTAATTTTTGTTTGGTCGCCTGTATTTGTTCCTGATGTATTTCCAATAATTGTTTTTTCCGCATCTGTTACAAAATTATCATCAATTCCTTTTGCTGGTTCAAATCCTGTATGTCCTGCTGAAGCATAATCTAATTGTTTTAAGCCACTATGTTTTTTATCGAAATCTGTAAAATTAGCAATTACATTTACATTATTATCTGTAACTGTAACATTAAAATTTTGAGAATTAATAGCTGCCATTATTCGTTCCTGTCTGTAACTACTTCGGTTATGCTAAAAGTTCCTAACATAATAATTTTTCTTTTGTCGGTTGCGTCTATCCATTGGACATCATATAAATATGTTTTGTTTTTAATATCAATAGTGTCGGCTCGATCAATAGTGATTGTTGTTTTACCTTCTGTTGGTGTTGTATGGTCTGTTATTGTTTTAGAAATAATTGCGTCATCGTCATCATCATTTATATTTTTTTTTACTGTGAAAAATATTTTATAATCTGTTATGTCTATTGGATCTCCGGCAGCGTCTGTGAATGTTAAATCAAAGTTAGTATCCGTCCCTTCAAACATTGCTAAATTTGTATTTTCCATTATGCCCTCTATGAATTTTATTTTTTAAAAGATATTATTATGTCTAATATTCTTTCAATAATTTCTGTTCGTTCTTTTTTGGTAACCTTTTTATCTTTTAGAATATCCCAAAAAGCTAATAGCAATTTAATTATTTTGAATAAAGGTGCTCTATATTTTATTGCTGTTTTAAATTTATTTGACATTATTTTTTGCCAATTAATTTCATTATCATTGATTTAATACCATCAACAAGTATGTCATCCCATTTGCATTTTGATATTTTTACAAGTTTTTCTGCAACATAAAATCCTAATACTATCCACTGCCAATTTGCGTTTAAAAATTCAATCATTTTATTCTCCTATTATTTTCTGTTTTTATATTTTCGATTAGGAAGTTTGGTTGTTCCGTATTTTGTTTTATGAGTTGCTTTCCTCATAGCTTCTGTTTTTCGGTTCCCTTTGCCGTTCCTTAATGGTCTCATTTTATTCTCCTGATTTTTAAAAATAGGGGTGATCGCATAGTATTTGACTTATTTGTTATTTGATCACCCCTGTTTTTGTTCTGAATTGTTTCTTGCATCAAGCCACAACCCATTATTTTATTACGCTGATTCTGTTGCTAAAGCAATAACATTTGTACCGTCTGACATTACTAAAGCTGTTTTTGCGTTTGTAATTACTATGCCTGTGCCTGTACCTTTAACTGTTAATGCTTGACCTGTGCCGTTAACGAATACATAAATCACGCCTGCGGTATCTGCTATAATAGCATTTACAGCGCCGTTTGCATTTGTTGGCTTATGAACTTGTAATAATAGTTCTGCACCGCTCAAAGTCCAGTCTGCTGCACCCCCTGAATAGTCGTGAGGGCTAACAGTAAATGTATTTGATGGATTTGTCACTACCGGAGCTGTTACTGTTTTGTTAGTAAGTGTTTCAGTTCCATCGGTAAGTGATAATTTTGAATCACCAATAGCTTCAGGACTTACGTATTTAACTACATTTGTTCCTGTATTTACTTCTGCACCTGTAGCAACTATTTCATCGCCGGTGTTTGTTCCACTTGTATTGTCAAGTACTGTTTCGAGAGCTGCTTCGGTAATTTTTGCAGTTGATCTTACTGCTTCATCTGCTCCGACTGGTGCTGCTAAATTAATTAGTTGGTATGTGTCATCCATATCTATATCTGCTACTATAGTTCCAAGTGCAACAACATCTAATTCTCGTCCTTCTGTATTGATTACTTTTGCATCTGTGCCATCAAAATACATAGTGTATCCAATGCCCAAACTCAAATCTTCTGGAATTAGTCGTCTTGCAGTTCCACTAAGTGGTAGTAAATATAAATTTACCTGTTCTGCTGAAGAATTTGTATTTGTTAGAATAACAGCAGAAATTTCTGCTTTGTCTGGGGCTGTGTACAAGTCGCCAATAGAATCATCTAGTTGTCCGTCTGCCATTTGAATTGGGTTATCTCTAACCTTTCCATATACACTAAAATCTACTTTTTCAACAGTCTCAGCATCGCCTTGTATTTTATCGCCTGCGTTTAATGCTATCATTTTGTTTTCCTCATATTGTTTGTTTTTGCTTTTTTCTCTTGTTCTTTAGGTAATTCAGGTTTTTTAATCCAACCTTTTTGCCAACCAGGACGAGCTAAACATTCGGCGACTAGTGATATTTTCACTTTTACGTGAAGTCCACTTGGTCGTGTGAGTTTAATATATCGTTCCTTTTTTGGTAGATCTGCTGTAATTTTGTTTTGATTCATAATATTTCCTTTGAATTAATTTTATGCAATACCTTTGGAAATTAAGAGTGCACCTTCTGTTTGTTCAATTATAGCTTCTTTCCAACGTCCTGTGCATATTATTTCAATACCTCTATGAGAAGCCATTGATCCAAGTTCAATATCAGCGAGTTTCTTTGTGTGAACACCTATTGCAGCACGAGACATAATTGCCCCTGTGTAACTGTAATTTGGATCGTCAAAATCTTTAGCTATTTGTTTTGAAATAATAAAATCAAAGCCGTAAGCACTGGCGATGAATCCTGTTTTTTTAATCTCTTCGCCAATATATCCACTGTCAAGATTACCTTGTGTAGTGAATGAAGCTATTCCGTTTGTTTTATCCCAATATTGATATGGACTCAAGATTACCATTCGACCTACTTCCATATCGTCATCGACATTAATTTGTCCGTCTAAGATTATCTTTTCAGTTAATGCACCTGTTTCTGTTCCGAGTTCTGTATCGAATGTACTAAAGAGATCGACAACATCTGATTCGAGTTTTTTTAATTCGCCCATTGCCAAGATTCGACTGACTATTTGAATGATTGATTTTTTACTCATCACTGTCATTTTGGGAATGAAAACTCTCATTACATTTTCGTGAGTAATTGTAGCGTCTACTCCGTCTATTGATACTCCATAATCTGAAGTAATATCTGTTCCAATTGCTAATTCTTCAACATCTGAAGCGTCTGCTCCACCTATTTTTGGGAATGTGAAAGTATTACCTTCTTGTCCCCAAGTGTCTTGAAGATTTACAATATCTTCCATTTTGTTATACTTGCCAAGAAAATAGCTTGTTTCGGCTATAATTTTTGGTAGTAATGCGTTTATTGCTGCTGGGTTTAACATTAGTAAAATCCTTTTTGTTTACGAAGCTTTTCATATTCTTTAGGATTATTTTTTGCTAAATCATCAAGTTCCTTATCATCATAATTAAGCTTTTTAACATTCGCTGCCCCGTTAAATGGTGGCTTCGGTGTTAATCCAAATATTCCCAATTCTTTATATTCATTGATTTTTGCAACATTGTTAATAATATCATCTTCCGTCAATTCGTCAAGATCTAATTTATCATCTTTCAATGGAATAATTAATTTATCTTTTATCTTCTCGAATGCTGTATTAGTAGAGATTTCTTCAAATTGTTTTGCGAATCCCTGCTTTTGCTGATCAATGAACTTTGAATGCTTCTGTGTTAATTTATCATATTTTGTTTTTAAATCAGTATAATCGGAATTGTCTTTTAATTTTCCGATTTCCAATTCATTCTCTTTAAGCTTCTGCTCCAAGTCCTCATTTTCGTGTCGTTTATCTGCTGCTTCGTGGTTGACTTTCGTAATGCGACCTGTCAAAAAACCATGTTCGATTTTTACATCTTGTAAAAAACTTTTAATTTTTTGTATATCAGGCTTCTCGCCTGATACTTCGGAAAGAACATCTTCCCAATCTTTGGTAAAATCCATTACCTCTCCCTTGCTTGTATCCACAAGCGTTTTACTTTTTTATTGTTTATGCTGCATTATCACTAATTGAAAAACAAGCAGTATCACCTGCTTTACTATTTTCCAATTCGATAGTCATTTTATTGTCATTAATATCGCAACCCATTAAATCTCCAATTCCATCGACGCTCATTTTTAATGTTTTGCCAGTGTGGTTTGCTCCACCTTTTTCTGTAACTAATTCAATATAAGCATAACCAGTTACAGCACCCTCAAATGATAAATCATCTTGATTTAATGCTTCGGTTAATAATTCTATTTCGTCAATTACTCCCGTCAAAGTTCCAAATCTCGCTAATACTGCGTTTATTTTTGTACCGTCTGCATTTGTATGAGTGATTTTTTGCCTAACATCGGAAATCATAAATGTAGCGTCACCAAATCCTGTAATATCTACAATATTATCTGTACCATTATTTAATATAAATTCCACGATTCGACCACCGAGAATACTCTCCGCATTTGTTGCTCTTGCTACTGCATCTGCCATTTTATTTCTCCTAAATTAAATTATGAATTATCGCTAATTGAAAAACAAGCAGTATCACCCGCTTTACTATTTTCCAATTCGATAGTCATTTTGTTATCGTTTATGTCGCAACCAATTAAATCTCCAATTGCATTGCACGACATTTTTAATGTTTTGCCGACATCATTTGCTCCACCCAGTTTTGTTTTCAATTCGACATAAGCATAACCAGTTGCTACCCCTTCAAATGATAAATCTTCGTGATTATATGTGTGTGGTGATAATACCCAAGTTCCCGATGTTTCTTCTCCAACATAAGTATCAGTCATATAATAATTAGCCGCATCGATGTTTGTGATAGTAAAAGTGCCATCATAATCAGTCGTTCCTGAAATAATTACAGAATCCCCAGTTGTTAATCCGTGATCAGCAGAAGTTACTTTTACTGTTCCTGCCACAGTTCCACCATAATTTACAATACTAGTAATTTCGCCGGTAGTTTCATCAATCAATTCTATTTCATCAATTACGCCTGTTAAAGTTCCAAACCTTGAAGATACTGCATTTATCCTTGTGCCATTTGCATTTGTATGAGAAATTTTTTGCCTAACATCGGAGACCATAAATATTGCATCAGAAAAACCAGTAACATCTATGATATTAACTGTACCATTATTTAATATAAATTCTACAATGCGTCCGCCGAGAATACTCTCGGCATTCGTGCCTCGTGTTGTTGCATCTGCCATTTTATATGTCTCCTTTTAATTGGAAAATAATGATAATATAGTCGCCTCGTATTTCAGTAGAGTAAGTTTTCCAGTCAGTATATGAAGCTTTGCAACTCCCACTATCTATTGTTTGTCTTATTTCTTTTATTAAATTTTCCCAAGTTTCAATTTTATCTAAATAGTCATCTTGTCTCGCATCACCTACAAACCTAATTTCCAATACTTTCTCGCCTTTGTTTCTATCACCAATTGTCGATGGGTTTGCTTCTGCTAACCACATAAAGAAAGTTGTGTTTGCAGTTCCGGTTGGAAATTCCATATTGTCAAATTTATTTATATTTGCATAATGGTATCCGGCAGTTGTTATTACTAACTTTGCAGCTGTATGCATTTCTTTAAAAGTCATCGTCCGAACCTCGTTGGTTGATTGTCAATTTGTTCAGTATCATCTGCTGTAATCGTGTAATCCAAATCAATTATCGAAGATAATTTTCTGTATTCTTCTGCCAAATCCAATTCATTATTGTTTAAAAATATTAATGAAATAGTTTGGAGAACAATTTTATCGTGTAAGCATTTATCTTCTAAATCTTTTACAGTATCAATTCTATCTTGTAGATCATCGCCTGTTAATCCTGTCAGTGATTGCTCTCGTGTCCGAACCTCTCTAACAATTATTTTTTTTGCAAACTCAATTTCAGTTGTGAAATTACTTGCTCCATCGTGTGTAAAATATTGTTTTAAATCTGGACGAACTTCCAATAGGTCGTTGTCTCCTACTATAATATTATCTAACATTTAATCCCTCGTTTCATTGCTTCTCCATATTTTGCTTTATTATACATAATTATTTTTTTAATGTCAATATATTTCTTTTTTTTATTTTACTTTTACCAACATACATTTGCAACCCACCGAACATTCAGTCATTCCATCACCCGGCAAGCCAACACCAAACGCTAATAATTCCTCTTTTGTCCCTATTTCACCACGCATCATTTCACAATCAGCACAATGAACAGCTCCGGGTTCAAGCACCCATTTTACTTTTTCATCTTTTTTTATTACTGATTTATTTGTATTTTGCACAACATTTTTGTAGGCAAGTTGCATCATTCTACTTTGCTTATTACTCCAAGCACTCATAAAATTCTCGCCTTTATTGAAATCGTTCATAATTAATGAAATTGCTTTTTGTTTTGAATAGCCACGAGTTATTAATCGCTTAGTTTCCAGAACCATTGTGTCGACTAATAGATTAACTTCTATTGTTAATTGGGATAATAAATAATCAACTTCTATACTTGCCGCTTGTAGTGTTTCCTTAATCATAATTTTAACATAATCTTTTTAGGTAATTCTTTCATTAAATATCTTATGGTTTGTTTACTCGCTTCAAATTCCATTCTATCGTATAATCTATTGCCTTTATTAATGCCAAAGGGACCTGAATAATCGTGGACATTCTTATCAAATATATCAGCATAAGATGTGTTAGAATTGCGCCTTACTATTTTACCATTTATTATTTGTCGTCCGCTATGTAAATCATCTCGTGCAAATATTCGCATTGAAGTTTTGCCATATTCATAAGCAATTCCCTTTCTCATTGTTTCACCTGTGTTTACAAGCCAATGATTTTTCCCTTTGCGTTGGACATAAGATGATCGCCCATTTATTTGTCTTGTAGAATTACTTGGCGCTCTGTCACCTTTATATCCTTGCCTACTTGCGATGTTCTTTTTAATTGCTAATCGTAATCTTGGCGCTTCGGCACGAAAGAATTTTGTTAAATCAAGATTAAACATCTTCAAACGCCAAACTTAGATTAATACCATTCACTACCATATCTTTTGCAATTGGTTTTATTGCTTTTGCCAATTCCTTTTTTATTTTTGCATTATCATAACCATATTTTTTAATTAAATTAATAACGGTTTTCTGATATAATTTATTATATTTTTCTGCTCGGCTTGTGTATGTATCTACTAATTCATCTATTTTCATTCTACCTCCAACCCTACATTTAACCCAAATAATTGTTCGTTTAGTAATTTATTTTCGTTGTATTTATCTAAGCATTGTTCATAAGTTAATTCGGGGTTTTGTTTCATTAGATAATCAATCGGTGTGGCTACATTTTCTAAAATCTTTGACTTCCACAATTCCCAATCGCCTGCCTCGTCCATAACTATTTTCGGTGTTTGATAATCAATCAGTACTTTTTTATTTTCGCTTATTTTGCCTTTATTGTATATATTATTTATTTTGATTAATTGTCCAATCAATTGCGTATCATAGAATTTCATTCGTGTAATATCTCGTTGCCAATCTCTCATTAATGGTTCTTTTTTTAACTGTAAAGCGATTCCGCTTAAATTACTTTCTAATTGTTTCTTAATTGGATTGTCTATATTATGCAACATTGAGACTTGAGTTGTTATTGCTTCTATAAATTGTAAAACTTCGGTATTATATAGTGTTGCTTGTGTTACTTGTATTTTTAAGTCTCGAACATTCCGATCGAGTGTATTGTCAGCAGGCATTAGCATCGATCCCATAGTAGTTTCATATCTATTTACATCATTCTTTTTCCCATTTACATTCATATTGGAATATAAAACTCTTAATGTCTCCCGGATATTATCTCCGCCCGTGACTGTCAAAAGAACATTCACTAATCTAATTAAATCCACTAATGCATCGTTCCCGTTTCCCCAAAAATCGTTTTGTAGATCGTATCTGTATATAACAAATGGATTGTATGCCGGTGCTGTAATATCATTGTCAATGAGTATTATAGTCCCATCAATTCGTTTTGTGTTTTTATGCACAATGTTTGGCGGTGTATCGCTATCTGATATAACAAAATAATGTTCTTTTAATTCTTTATCAAATACATACCAATATAATTCATTGTCAATTAGCGTCTCATACATCAATACCTGCCAATTATAATCATTTCCATAGAGAAAGGTATTACCAATATTCAATCTGTTATCAATATAAATTTGTCCGGTATCTATTCTTTTAATTTGATTTATAATTGTATTGTGCAATTTGATTTTCTCTAAATTAGAATTAAATACATTGTTTATATTTACGCTTTCTAATAGTTCACTTAATAATTCATTCTCTTTAGCAGTTCCCTTATCTAATTTAATTAACGGAGCTGTATCATAAACATTAGATATTTTCTGTTCAAATGCTTTGATAAATTTATCCAATCCATACAATTGAGTATTGTTTATTTTTTCTTGCGAGATTCCATATTTTGCTAAGTCTTTTTTTAAGATTGTGTGAATTATATGGTTATCACCTTCATAAAAAGCATCTCGATATTGAGCTTGCTCTCTTTGTCGCCTGTAGTCCTCAATTTTTATTAGTTCGTAATTCGTTTGGTTTATATTCATTGTTTCCCCTTATAATAATAATCTTTTATAATTCGGATATACAACATAGTCAATTGCATCGCTCGAATGGGTTCGATATGGATCGGTTTTGTCTTTCCCGCCTCTGTTATCCCCTGTTACATTCTCCCAATCATTAATTAATTCTTTACATTTTGGAGATACTGTAACCATTTCTTTATTAAATAAACTACATAATACATTTACTCTATTGTTTATATTCGGGTTGTAGCTTGGTATTTGTGTAACTACTTGCCAACCATTCTTTATTAAATAATCTTGTATTATTAAATAATCAGTACTCCAATCTCTTGTAGTTTCTACATTCCCACTACTGTCACCCGTCAAATATACTATTTTATTTCGATGTTCTTTAAATTTATGAATAAATAAATCAGCGCCTTGAATAGTTTTTGCGTCTAATGGGATATAAATTTCATCTAAAATATTAAGATGTTCCGGTTTGTGCTGAACAACTTCCCAAACTAAAGGACTTTTATTAAAATCGCAAGTCAAAGTCAGTGGCTCGTTTAGTTTTGGCTCTATGTTTTTAATAAATTTTCTATCAAAATTATAATATAATACTCCTTCATAACTTTCAAAACTTGCTTCGTATTCCTGCCGGAATGTGCGTGGATCTAATTGTCGTTTCCTGTCTGCTATTTCTTTCTCATTTAATACGCTTGAAGAATACCACGAATAATATGCCCATTCTTTATCCTCACTATTTTCAATATATACGCCCTTTTTACTCGATGTAGGTATATTTCCACCTGTAGCGTATAATGCGTGTTGATAATAATGATTTCTGCCTACTGGTTTTCCGTCTAAATATAAATACCCCATTCTATCTTCATCTGAAAGCATTGGCATTATAGTATTAGGAATAACGTCTGGTTTCAATGATCCCACTTCCGTGATAAAGATTCCGTCAGTTGCCTTGCCCTCTACTCTACTTGATTCATCTAATCCCACTACCCTAATACTTGAACCATTTTTAAGTATTATTTCTAAATCGGATTTATTAATCCCATCTCTTAAATAATAAGTATCTGATATTAAATCCTTCCAAAATATGTTTTTTGCTTGCCCTCGTGTTGGAGCGCCTAATAACCAATTAGTATCTGGATTTCTCATTGCTAATAATAATATTTTTCTTTTATTTAATAAGGTTTTTCTCGCTCTTCGTCCACTTGAATTTACAATAAAACGATGAGTAAAATCATTTAAAAATTGATTATGTATTGGTTGTAATGAATATATTTGTAACGGCACTTTTCTCATTTTGTTGTCTTCATTGTTGTTGTTGTTTTTTCCATTTCATTTGCGAAGTCTTTTAAATTAATTCCTTGATGTGACATTTTTATTTCATCGGTTTGCCCCAAATATTGTTTGCCAAGCCAAATCAAAAGAGTTGCATTCCCTTTCAATGCATATTTTAGTTGTGTTTCTGATAACTTCATTTTTGTTCGAGCAAATTCCTTTTTATATACACGACTAAATCGAGATGATTCTTTATTCATATTTCGTTCAATGGTTTTAATACTACATCCATAGTAATCTGCCATTGTTTCATAAGTCGCTTTGAATCGCCCCATTAATCTAAGTGAGGTTGTATCAAATTTTATTGCAGGTCTTCCTACTTTCTTTTTATTTTTTTTCTTTGTCGGCATTTTTAATTTTTGGTTTCTTTGCTAATTCCATTGCTGCAATCTGATCTCTTAATCCTTGACAATGATTTTCTTTTCGTTTTAACAATTCTACAATTTGTTTATCATAGATTTTTTCTTTAGCTTTTAATCGCTTTTTTAATTCTGTTAATTTCATAATATATCCCCTTATGTTTCTATTGTGTTAATCATTTCTGGATATTTAGTTTTCACTTCTTGAATGATCTTTATCCTTTCTTGTTCGATTAACTTAAATCTTAATTCTAAATTTACCTTCTCTAATTGTTCTACTTTCTTTTCCAATTCAGTATTTTTCTTTTCCAATTCTTTCTTATCCATTTTTTCTCCCCGCCTCTGCCCGTCGCAGACAGGTGCGGCTGGCAGGCTTTAATTTATTATGCTATTTGTCTCCAAGTTCCTGCAATTTTTATATATATATATCCAGTCATTACATCTCGCCACATATCACCATTTTTCCCACCATCGGGAGAGTCTGGAAACTCTGTTGTATCTACTAATTCAGTATCTCTTGCAATTTCTGAATCAATGTAATCTTTATCTAATGTTCCAGAAGTTATATTGTCTGCGGATATATCATCATTTGTTTTTAATATTGTTTCAATAACTTCTAATCTATTGCTTGCTAATAATAGTCGTTCAAGTTTATATACTCTACTTTCTAATAATTCAAACTCATATTTTTCTCTATCATTCATTTATATTTCTGAATTGTTTTTTGAAATTATATCAATTTTAACTCGTGTTACATAAATATATTGTCCCGGACCCGACTTTAATTGTAATTGAAAGCCCAACTCTTGGCCAACGCTTGCCCCTTCAAATCTGTTTGTGCTTTCAATAAATGTATCAGTCCAAACATCTTGAGTTCCTGAAGGAGTTGCCCATCCACAAGTTCCCACATCTGTTGTGTCTAATTCAATTTCACTTCCTGCTGTATGATATTTATATTTGAATGAAACTTTAATTCCTAAATCACCTGTTTGTTTTATATATTGAAATATTACAATATTACTTGTTCCCGCTGCCGTATCCTCTCTGTTATATTCTGTATAATTAAAACTTGCTTCATTTCCGCTTACTCCAGAAGCTACTGCAACATCTTCATTATATATTGTATTATAATGAAATGCGTCCAAGTTATTACCAGTATTATTTAATGCTGTATTGTGTTTTACAAGTGCATTATTTATATTATTTAAATTTTCGTTTAATGATTTATCCTCATTAATAAATGTTTCATTTGAAAAACTTTGTTTTATGCTTAGTTTTGTTCCATCGGCTTCAAAATCATTGGTATCATAATTGATTTTTGCTACTGTGATATTTGCATCTTTGACATTTATAGTTTCAACTGCAGCAGTGCCTAATTTATCATTCCCAATTCCACTATCTTTCACTTCCAATTCACCATCTCCATTTAAACCAACAGTCGTGCCGTCAATATCTGTTTTCGCCAAATAAGTAGCTATTATTTTACTCGCACTTAATAATACAGTTGTTGTTGTGCCGGAATCACTGATTAATCTATGCTTTGTTAAATTGTCCAAATGTGTATGGACATCATCACCATCCCATTGTATGTTTTCGTAACCTGTTTCTGCCGCTGTGGTGCTGTTAAATGCAATAGCTATAGTTTGATATGCTAAACCAGCTGCAACTGTATATGAGCCATTTCCATTATCTACAATTGCAAGTACACCACCGCCTTGTTCTCCACCTTCAGTTGATGCCTTC
>Ga0222667_1000353_pt1 | contig 22090 bp, 28 predicted proteins | sample AntAcemetagen657_FD_179854 | JGI IMG/M metagenome (GOLD analysis project Ga0222667, IMG submission 179854) | Saline water microbial communities from Ace Lake, Antarctica - #657 | ecosystem: Environmental > Aquatic > Non-marine Saline and Alkaline > Saline | place: Antarctica: Ace Lake... | reverse complement strand
AACTACACCATCTATGCTTCTTTTCTTCTGTTGTAAAAACAACTCTACTCCTTCACTACAAGCATCTTTATTATCTAAAAACCTCTTTGTTATTTTCATCTTCACCCCTCCTGTTTTGTTAAATTATTTGTTATTTTGCAAGAATTTAAAACTTCAACACATAATTCATAAGGTATTTTACTTCTTTCATAAGCACCTTTTTTCCCCTGTGTGCCTGTTTTACTTCCTCTTGGTGCAGATTCATGACAAGGATTGCCGTTTTTACACATAGGTCTTGGTTTCCACTTGTTATTATTAGTCCAAATATCAGTTGGTTTCATTCTTGTATCTCCATATTGACAATAAGTAACAGTATTCCTTTTTAAATCTTGCATGAATGGCATTTTGCGTAAAACCCCTCTCGGATTTTCAATAAACCAATATTTAGGTTTTAATAACCTAATGATTTCCAAAGTCTTTAAAACTATTTTAATGCCCATTTTTGCTACTTCTGTTTTTGGTATATAAACATTTTTACCACCAGTCCAATGATGTCCTATTGAGGCTACACTAAAACCCGTGCAAGGTGGGGAAGCCCAAATAATATCAGGCTTGAATGGGATTTTATCTAAATCAAAATTCATTATATCCGCTACATAATCTATTTTTTCATAAGGATTGATGTCTATTGAAAATACCTGAAATCCCAATTCTTCCGCTACCTTTCCTATTGATCTACTTCCTGCAAATAATTCTAATATATTCATCTTTCTAGTTCTTCCTCAAAAAGCTCCATCGCACCCCCAGCAGTCAATGTTTCTGAATTACTATGATTACTGGTCAACTTAGCACTTTCTATTCGCAAGTATGGATTATGTTCTGGAAGTCCTTTTATCTCGCAGATAATTTTATACTCATTCTTTTGCCCACTAATTTCTTCAACATCCATACTATACTCTACTTTTATCTCTTGCCCACCATATACACTTACCATTTCCTTTTTTTGTATTTCTACTTTTACTTTCTTCATCTTGCGTCCTCCTTTGTTATCATTTAATTTAATCATGCAACAGTTATAGCAAATGCAACGATATCTGTCAAATACTTTTTATGATAATAATAAAGATAGTTTACTTAATCGGTATGCTGTGAGGATATAACAGAATATTATAGGTATGTAAAATAAATTTGTCGATAAAAACAGCGTTTGTCAAATTCTGGGTGATTTTTAATGTAAGTCGTTGGTATCATTATGTAATGGATTTTTTCAAAAGTGCATTTTTGGGATAACTCTGGATCATTTAAAAAATAACTTGATTTTTTTTGTTGACATAGTATATTAACCTGTGGTAATATCAAATTATGGACAAAGTAAAAAGTCTAAAAATAAAGCCCCTTATTAGCTGGATGTCGTTTATGCGGCACTCTTTTTCCGCAAGGAAACTTTGTCCATGTCTGGCTAATAGGGGGTTATTTTTTTGGAGGTAGATTATGAAAAGTCAGCCATATAATTCAAAAGACCTTTCAATTTGGTATAATAATCCAAATCTAAGAGCTAAAGTTGAAAAAATTGAAAGAAAATTTGGCAAACCTTTTTTAATTACAAAGTCGGGTGAAATGTTATACAAAGATTGCGTTGTTATACCTGCTTTTAGGGAGGAATATCCTAATGAGCAAGAATAAAATAAACACAAATTATTTCTTTGTTAATAGGGCATTGCTTCATTCAGATAGGTGGCTATCTGAGCCATTTACACGAGGTCAAGCATGGGTAGATTTGTTTGGATTAGCCCAGCATAGTAATGGATTTTTTAGAGTAAGAGGAATTAAGGTTAATGTAGAAAGAGGTCAATTAGCTTATTCTCAAGTTACTTTAGCAAAACGCTGGAAGTGGTCAAGAAACAAAGTGAGAAGATATTTAAAAGAGTTAGAAAATAACAAAGATGTGGAACAACAAAATAATGAGGTTACAACTACTATAACTATACTCAAGTATAACGATTGGCAAGTTGATAGCACAACAAACAACATAGTAAACGATACAGCAAGCGATACAACAGAAGGACAGCAGAAAGACAGCAAACGGAACACATACAATAAAGATAAGACTGTAAAGACTGTAAAGACTGATAAGAACTTAAAAGAAATAGATAAAGAAAAATATCCTTTTTTAAAAGATAAAGATTTCACTAAGACATTTAAGGATTATCTTGATATGAGAGTAAGTATAAAGAAGAAAGCTACTAATAACGCAATAGAACTTAGGCTTAAAGACTTACACCTATACGATATAAAGACAGCTATTGCCATGTTAGAGAACTCGATAATGAATAGCTATCAGGGTGTTTTTGAGTTAAACAACAAGCCCAGTAATAACAAAGGAGATAATTATGGACAAATCAAACGACACTCGGAAGGATACCCAGAAGGCACGCCCTTTAAATAGACAATGCCGAGATTGTCAGGTAGATATATTAGTTTCGCAGGAGCGTGCAGAAAAATATGAGACATTTTTATGTGATAAGTGCAAAGAAAAACACAGAGTAGGAAAACTTGTAAATAGAATACAGAAGATATTACCTAGAAAATTCTGGGATGTAAAGACAGATAAGTCACTTGATATGTATAAAGATAAGCTATGTAGTTTATTTATACATGGCAAGGCAGGAGTAGGTAAGACGGTATTAGCGTGTAGTTTGGCAAAGTTGTATATACGACAGGGGTATGAGGTTAAGTTTATATCCTATCCAGCTTTTATAATGGATTTACAGGGTATGTTTAGAGGGGATAAAGATGTTTATGGATACGCAAAGGAAATTGCTTGGTATCCAGAAGATGCAGATACAAGTTCAAAACCTTCTTATATGAGAGAATTTGGGGCACCTGAAAAGGAGTGGAAAAAAGAAGGTGTTTTAATAATTGATGATTTAGGAGCGGTAAAATTAACTGAATTTGTCCGGCAGATAACTTATTACATCATAAATGAACGTGAAATGAAAATGTTACCAACAATCATAACAAGCAACTTTGATTTAAATGAAATAGATAATATGATTGATCCTAGAGTATCAAGCCGTATTTCAGGGATGTGTGAGATAAAAAAACTAGATGGAAAAGATAGACGTTTAAAAACTTAGAGGAGATAGGGATATGGAACTTAATCATATTTATTGCGGGGATTGTCTTGAGGTTATGCGAGGCATGGGAGATAATAGTGTGGATTTAGTGCTTACTGACCCGCCTTATGGGATAGGAATAGCAAAAAAAGGAACTGTGGGAGGACAAACGGGATTTAAGGGGACAAAATTAAGACAATATGGAAATCAGGAATGGGACAACAAAATACCAAGTAAAGAATATTTTGATGAAATTAAAAGAATTAGTAAAAATCAGGTTATATTTGGTGGTAATTATTTTGTGGAGTATTTAACAAATTCGTCTTGTTGGATTGTCTGGGACAAAAAGGAACATGACAAATCTAATTTTGCAGATTGTGAATTAGCGTGGACTTCATTTAAAACAGCAGTTAGAAAATTTACTTATGGATGGGTTGGACTTGATATGATAAATAATTCAAAATACGATTACCGTTATCACCCAACCCAAAAACCAATAGCTTTAATAAATTGGATATTACTAAATTACTCCAAAAAAGATGACACCATATTAGACCCATTTCTAGGTTCAGGCACAACATGTGTTGCAGCAAAAGAGCTTGGGAGGCGATATATTGGTATTGAGATTAGCCAGAAATATGTTGATATTGCGAATAAACGATTATCGCAAGGAGTATTACCATTTTAAAAATAAAACTTGACAAAAGAATATTTATTTTATAGAATAATTTTATGGCTGGAAAACAAAACAAAATAATATTTCAAGGTCATTTAAAGGAAAGAGTTTGTAGTGTAATAGGTTGTAAAAATAAGCATTATGGTAAAGGGTTGTGTGTTAAGCATTATTGTGAAGTTAATAGCGAACATAGAAAGCGGTATTATCAAATTAACAAAAAACACATAGCTGAAATTGGCAAGCAATATAGGTTGGAGAAGAAAGAACACTATGATGAATATAATAAGCAATACTATAAAAAAAACAAAGCTCGTTTGAATAAAAATTCTAAACAATATCATTTGCTTCATAAAGAACATCTTAATAAATGCCAAAGAATATGGTATCTCAATAATCCTGAATATAGCAGTCAATATTGGAAGAAAAACAAAGAACATCGTAATAAATATGAGAGGCAATGGTTGCAAACCCCAACAGGCAAAGCAAGTAATAAAGCACGTTGTTCTAATCACAGAGCATTGACCAGGGGCTTAACAATAGCCATAGTGCAAAGCGTTTATGAGGATAATATAAAGAAATATGGCAGGCTGACGTGCTGTCTCTGCTTTAAGCCGATTGAGTTTGGGAAAGATAGTCTTGAACACTTAACGCCACTTTTAAGAGGTGGAAGTAATAATTTTAATAATTTAGGCGTTGCTCATCAGAGTTGCAATAGTAAGAAGCGCATAAAAACATTGGAGGAATGGTTTGCAAATAAGAAATAATAAATCACAAATAGTGTTTCAGGGGCATATTAAAGATATAACAAGGAGAGCATTAAGAAGTTTAGATAATCAGCTACGATTAGTTATTGATTGTGTCGGTGAAGAACAGGAGCAGATTGAATTAATGAAGCAATTAGCTGATGTTAGGGCTGATGAAGTTTTACAATTCGAGGTGGAATTATGAGTGATGTAAAACACCAAAAAACACCACATCGTTGGAAGAAAGGGGAAACAGGCAATCCAAATGGTCGTCCTCGGCGTCCCGAAGTTGAGGAATTACGCCAAGCATTAGAGCAAGTTAAGAAGGAAAAAGGTATATCATTTCTAGTTAATTACATTCGCAGATCATATCGAGACGGAGGAATGAGTATCGCATTATTAAGAAAACTTGTTCCTGACTTGATTGAAGCAGATTTTGACATGGGTAAGAAACTTTCAAGTGAAGAGACAATTGATGAGATATTAAAGGCTGCGAAAAAATAGAATGAGCACAAAACAAGAGGATGTAACACACCAACAGGGGCGAGACATTGCGATTTTGGGCTATTGTCGGCTGTTAAATATACGATTAAAGGGGTGTTAATATGAATAATGAGCTAATTAAGTGGTTTATGAATCATAGGGATGACAAGCCAGACAATCTCGCACACAGTAAAACATGGATAATAATGAGGCAGAATCTTAAGACTATGGGATATTGGAAGAATAAAGCTAGAGGGAAGCCAGATGTTAATAACTTTAAGAAATGAGCTGAATTACTTTTTAAGCTCTACAAGACTATCTCTTGTCTCCTCTTGCTCTCAACCTCTTTACTTACGCAACCTCTTAAGGAAAAGCAAAGGACAAAGACAAAAGCAAGATAAAGAAGGAATATATGTTATACCACAGGTTTTTAGGAAAATGAGAAAAGTGATAAATTTCGTGCTTAATATACCCATTAAATACCCGTTGACAAGGTAAAATAAAAGTAGTGGGTAGTTTTATACCCATTGTTAATATAAGTAGTTGATATATAATGATTTATAAGAAGGACAGAAAATGACAAACCTTGACCCAGAATATATCAAATATCTACAAGATGAGATAAAACACTTTGACAAAGAATTAATATCAATCCTTGAACTTCCTAACGTCAAATCACTCCGAGATAGGATTAAGAAAGACAAGAGAGATACAAATGAGATGTTGCACTTATACGCTAAGATAGACTGGGTTAATGAGACAATACGGGATGTTAAGGGGAATATTAGAAGCTGTCATGAAGATGCTAAAAGATTGACAGGATTTGGACTTCAAAGAGTTAAGAGAAAATACAAAGATTATCATAGAGATACGAGTTATGATTTCTAGGATAGCATGAATAGCTCAGTTTACAAAGACACAACATACCACGATATACACACACTAGCATCAGACAAACAAGTTCTTGCTAATTTATCACAAAATGACAGGACTGAGGTATTAGACTTCTTATCATCCCCACTACAAAACTTCTTCCCAAATAGAGGACAAAAGCCTATCTTTCAATCTCTTGCGCCTAAAATACTTGTTGCTGGTGGCAATAAGTCCGGCAAGACAGAGCTTGGAGGACATTTATTTTGTTATCACATGACGAAATACTATCCTGATTGGTTCCCTAGAGAGGTAAGATTAGACAATAAGAAGATTCATGGCGTTATTGTTGTACCGAACTTCAATGAGGGCGCAGGGGTAGAATTAGAGCCTTATTTAAGAAACATGATACCAGCACACATAATTGATAAGAAGAATTGTCATAAGAATCAAACTGGGATAACGACTAAGTGGGCGTTGAAGAACGGAAATACATTTATTATTATGAGTTGCGAACAGGATGCAATGGCGTTTGAGACAGTAGTTGCGGACTTTGTATGGGTAAATGAGCCTATACCCAGGGATAGATACTTGGCACTAATAAAGGGATTCATGGTGTCTAAGGGTAGATTGATTATCACTGCCACACTATTGAAAGAGGTTTGGGTTTGGGATGAGTTTATAGATTCAACGGATCCACAGAAGAAATACTTTGTTTTAGATATTAGCGATAATCTAATTGAGAATGGCGGTATGCTCACTCAGCATGATATTGATGAGTATGCCTCTTCTTTAGACCCAGATGAGAGAGAAGTCCGGTTGCATGGTACTCCGAGACATCTTGTAGGTATGATATATAACCGAAGGGGATTATTCCAGCAAGAGATACATGTTCAAGACTTTAAGGATTTAGATTTTAAGGATTTAGATAAATATTCACTTGGAATGACCCTTGACCCGCATGATGCAATACCTCATGCAATTATATGGAGAGCAGTAAACACTTCAGGTACATGCTATTACTACAAAGAGGGCTGGGTTGATGGAGATATTGAGGATATATCAAAGTTTATCAAGGCACAGGAAGTGGGTTATACTATTGACCAGAGAACGATTGACCCAAACTTTGGCAATAAGACTTATGGAAATACAAAGCTAACAGTAAAAGAGGAGTTTCAGAAGCATGGATTGTACTTCAATGATGCGATTGATGATGTAGAATTAGGGCATATGAAAGTTAGGCAAGGATTGAAGTATGACCCAGACAAGGAACTTGGTTTAGGTAATTATCCGAAAATACTATTTGACAAAACCTTATCTCATACTATAAAATCAATTTCAAGATATGCAAGAGACATGAAAGGTAAATTGACTGAGGATTGGAAGCATTTTCCAGATTGTATGGATAATAAAACAGAAATCTTAACAAATGACGGTTGGAAAGGGTTTAATAGTTTGCGAAGTGAGAAAGTAGCAACTTTATCGCCTAAAGGACATCTTGAGTTTCAACAACCGATTGAATATTTTCAACATTATCATAGTGGGGAAATGGTTAAAATTGAAGCGAGGGGAATGGATTTAATGGCAACACTTAACCATAGAATGTTAGTTTATCCTCAACATAATTCACAATTACGTTTTAGGTTAGCAAAAGATTTATATCCGCAAGATAGAATTCCCATTGCCTCTACTGGCATAAAAAAAGGAAAGTCAGCAAATATGATATGGAATAGACAAAAGGTGGATGATGGAGACTTTGCAGAATTTATGGGGTGGTATTTATCAGAAGGTAGTGCATCGGGAACTAAGGGTGGTAAAATACAAATTCCAGGACGAGGATATAGTATTTATATTTCTCAAGATAGTCAAGCAAATCCAGAAAATTGCAAGAAGATTTTTACTTTATTAGATAAATTGCCTTTCCGCTTTGCTTATCGTGCTCATTCGTTTGTTATTTCAAGTCAAGAATTATGGCAGTATTTATTTCCATTAGGAAATTCTCATACTAAATATATTCCTACCGAGATTATGTCTTTACCTCCATTAGCACTAAAGAGATTTTGGCAGTCAGCGATATTAGGCGATGGATGGATATACAAAGGCACAGAAACTTATACTACTGTTTCAAAACAATTAGCTGATGATATAACCGTGATTTTATCTAAACTTGGTTATGGATGGAGTATTAAAGAGAGACAACCACCTGCTCATTATTATAAAGGACAGTTAATAGAAGGCGGTTTGCAGTATAATGTTATGAAAAAGAAGTGTTATAGGGTTGCGATTGCGAATAAAGACCGTGAAAAGAGATATGAAACCGTAGATTATAAGGGAGATGTATTCTGTGTAAGCGTTCCCAATAAAACTTTATTAGTGCGAAGAAATGGATTACCTTGTTTTGTAGGTAATTGTGTGAGGTATGACCAAATGAGTTGTCCACAGAAAAAGAGACCGTCAAGAACACTGCCTATGGGAAATTATGACCCCATGATGGGTTAATTAAGGGAGGAAGTATGGGAACAATAGAAAGAAAGAAGATTAAGAAGGAGTTAGAAGAGATTGAAAAATCTTTTGATAATTTCTATGAGGAACAAAACGAAGTGTGTCCAAAATGTGGAAGCCTTGAAATTAATACTACTTATATTGAACCATTTATGTTTACAGATTGGATGAAGAAAGTCCTTAAACCTAAAGGAAACTTTGCAGAGGAGCATTTAACAAAGGCATGTAAATGTGGATATGTATGGAGAGAAGATTGTAATGATAAAAAGGAGAAGCAATGAAAACAAAGAAATATGCAGGTACACAGTTTCGTTGGGAATCCGGTGGAAAGAGCTTAGAGATTGAGAACAAGTACAGAGTGAGACCTTTTTGTAAGATTATATTTGAGAGTGATAAGATTATTCAAGAGCCTGAAAAGATAGTTGAGAGGCTATTGGGGGTTATGTTTCCAAAGCGTGTAGATATTGTAAAGATTAAAGATAAACTTGTAGTAAAAGATATGGTAAACACGAGGCGTAAAGAGCTAATTGAGGATAAAGTTATAGAAGAGATAAAACAAGATGAGGAGAAAGCTCCTTTTTTTAATAAGGGATATCAAAAAGAAAATCCCAATAATAAACTTGCTGAAAATATGATGCTTAATCAATGTAAAAGATGCGGGAAGATATGTAAAAGCAAGGCGGGACTTTCTGCTCACATAAGAAAGTGTTATAAACCAAAAAAGGAGAACAAAGATGGCAACAAAAAGAAGTAGTAAGGGTAGCACGGGTAGAGGTTCAAAAGGAGCTTGTGGAGGTTCAAGAAGAAGAGACGGTTCGGGTGGCGGAACGGGAAATAGAGGTACTTCAAGACAGCCACGCAAAAAATAAGACTTAATTAAATAAGGGAAAAATATCATGGCATATCAAGATAGAGACGGAAGACAGGAAGTAGGTGCATTTAAAGGTGGAGTGAAGAAGATAACCGTTACAGTAGCACAGAACGCTTCAAGTGGAGAGACAGTTATAAGCGACTTGAATATAGAGACGAATCTGATATTGTTTGTTGTTCCAGCACTAACAAGTTCCCATACAGCAGAGTTAGTAATTCAGAACGAAGATAATGAGAACCTATACGCTTCAGGAGAAAAAGCAGAAAGTAAAACAACGAATTTAGCAATAACAAAAAGACTTGTTGGCGACATAGCTTTTAAAGTAGAAACTTCAGCATCAGAGACAGCGGCAGCAGTAGAGTTCACTATTTACATCTATTTTAATTAGAGGTGCAATATGAGTGATGATAGCAGATTAAGAATAGTTAAAGAACAGCAAAGAGAAGCAACGGATAAATGGGCTAATTGGGAAACAGAATCAAAAGAATCTTTTGAATTTGCTCATAATCAACAATGGAAGCCGGACATTAAAGCTAAAGTGGAGGGAGAAGGTAGACCTGCATATACCTTTAACGAGATAAGTGGAGCATTGAAGCTAGTTATAGGATATCAGCGTCAAAACAGGCAGGATATTAAGATCGTAGGGGTAGAGGGCGGAGATGACTTAACAGCAGATATAATGACCATGCTTATTAAAAATATCACTTCCAAGCAGAACGGAGAATATAAGTTTAGTGATATGTTTTCAGACGGAGTGAAATGTTCTCGTGGATTTCTTGAACTAGAGATTGATTATGACCAGGATATTCTAAACGGAATGATAGTCTTTCATCATAGAAGCCCATTTGAGATAAAGATTGACCCATATTCAGTTGAATATGATATGAGCGATGCTAATTATCTCATTAGGGAAATACCGAATCTCACAAAGGATATGTTGCTTTCTCGATTTCCTGACCAAAAAGACAAGGTAATTGAGGCAACAGCAACAAAAGACCCAGATGGAGAGAAAAACCATTGGAGATTAGTGGAAGATTGGTATAAAGAATGGAAAATCGTAAAGTTCCTTATTGATACTGGTAGCGGACAGGTAACAGAATTAGGGCAGACAAAAGAAGCTGAAGATAAGAAATTATTAAAAGTTTCTAAAGGTTTGCAGATATATAAAAGACGTGTTCCATTAATTAAAGTTGCATCAGTTGTTGGAGATACTCTTTTACAAGATGATTTTTCTCCATACTATCCTGAGTTAAAAGTATTTCCTTTTATCCCTTATATGTCTGATTGGTCGCCTTCTGCGATTAAATTAGAGCATAGATGTCAGGGAATGGTAAATGCCTTAAAAGACCCGCAGAGATTGATTAATAAGCAAACCTCTATGGGCTTGCATATTGTCAATACATCGGCAAATGCTCCGTGGATTGGAGATGATGACGCTTTAGACGAAGACGGAGAGAAAAATCTTAAGTTATTTGGTTCAAGACCCGGAATTTACATCAAGAAGAAAAAAGGTGCAGATTTACACAGGGAACCACCTGTTCCTGGAACTCTATCACAATTCATATTAACTGATAGGGGTTCAGATATGATCAAGCGTATTAGTGGTATAGATACAAATTTATTAGCACAAACAGAAATGAAATCAATGTCAGGTCGAGCTTTAGCTATAAGACAGCAACAGGGAATTACAGCAATTCAAGAGGTGTTTGACAACTTACGCTTAACAAGACATATACTCGGCAAGGTGTTGATAGGACTAATTCGAAAATCATATACACCCGAGAAAGTAGTTAGGATTTGCGGAGAGAAGAAAGTAAACGCAGAACAAGCTCAAGAGATATTAAAGAATACAGATATGACACAGTACGATATTGCTATTGATGAGATTAGTTCCTCGCCTACTATGAGAGCAGCTAATTTCTTAACAATGATGGAAATGAAGGAGAAAGGCTTTCAATCCATTACAGAAGAAGACTTGATTGAGGCATCAGATTTGCCAAACAAACAAAAAATATTGTCTAGGATACGAGAGCAAAACGAACAACCGATGTCAATAGGTCAACAGCTTAGCCAACCAAAACAGAACAAAGGAAGACATGAGAACTTGTAGTATAGATAATTGTAAGAAACATTATAAAGAAACTCACAAAAAGGAAATAGCGAAATATAATAAGCAATACTACAAAGACAATAAAGAATATTTTTTTCAAAAAAGAAAACAGTGGCTTAAGGATAATTCTGAATATCATAAACAATGGGAACAAAAAAATAAAGAAAAAAGATGTAAGCAAAAACAACAATATTATCAAGATAATAAAGAGTATTTTGTAGAATGTGATAAGCAATACCGAACAGAACATAAAGAACAAAGAATCAAATGGAGTAAACAATATTATCAAACGCCAGCAGGCAGAGCAAGTAGCAAAGCATCTCGTCATAACCGCAGAATATTAAAGAAAGGATTAACATTAGCAATAGTTCAGCGAGTATATGAGGCAAATATCGCTAAATATGGACGATTAACCTGTATCTTATGTGGCAAGTCTATTGTATTTGGCGATGATAGCCTTGACCACTTAACACCACTTATAAGAGGCGGTAGTAACAATTATGAGAATCTTGGAATAGCGCATTTAATTTGTAATAAACAAAAATTCACAATGACTTTACAAGAATGGAACAAGGTAAACAACCAAATCAAAACAAAGGGGGATAAAAAATGGCAGATACAATGATAGATGAAGAAGGATTTCAGTTGGGCGAAGATAATGAAAGAACAAAGGATGATGAAGGCAACGATATTGCGATAAGCCATGATGAAGAAAACAATATACTTGATGAAGATGGCAGTCCTAAAATGGATGATGCTGGCGAGGCAATGAAGGTCAATATTTATAAACCTGAACCAGTGGTAGAACCTCCGGTAGAACCACCAGAACCAAGCGAAATAGATAAACTCAATACTAAGATTGAGGAATTAACTAAGGCTAATACTGGTATTAGGAGTGATTTAGAGAGTGAGAGAGGTAGAAGACGAGAGGCAACACAAGCGGCTCCTCCGGCAATGACACCTGAAGAACAGGAAGAATACCTACAAGAACCAATGACCCGTCAAGAAGCGTTGAATTTGCAGGATTTAATTCGTAAGGATATTAAAGGTGCAGTTAGACCTTTAATGGAAAGCACATCAGAATCAAGCGCAAGAAAGAACCATGAGGATTTTGACGAAGTGTCAAAGTTAGCAGACGAGGTTCTAAAAGAACAGCCATATCTAAAAGCAGCTCTTAATTTATCCGATAATCCTTCTGAAATGAAATATACCTTTGGAAAAACACATCCGAAATATATAGAAGGCATTACAAATAAGGGTAAAATTAATACTGTAAAGACAATAACTAACCCTAAAATCAATACATCTGCAAAGATTAGTGGTGTAGGAAGCACGGATCTAAGCGGTATTGATTTAAAAGCAGCGACAAAATTACAAGAGAGCGACCCTGAAGCATTTGCTAAGTTGCCACAAGCAACTAGAGAGCGGATTATGGGTGCTTTCTAAAAAAAAATGCTTGACATTAATAAATATAGTATGATAATCTATAACAAAAGGGAGAAAGAAATGAAAAAAAGTATAAGCCTGATAGCAATAATCGCATTACTATTCGGAGGACTATGTTTTGCCGAGTACGTTCCATGTAAAGTCAGTTTGAATTTGTTTGAACGATTAGTAGTATTAGGACTTTTACCTAAAGAAAGTAATTTTGCAACATTAAAGATTGTTGGCGATCTACAAAAAGAACTTGCTCCAACAGAGAAAGAATTTAAGCAAGCCGGATTAACCACTATGGAAGATGGTAGTGGAATACAGGCTAAAGATTGGTTTGCAGTGCCTGATAAGGAATTCACTTTAGGAGAGATAGCAGAAGGCATAATTGTAGACGCTTTAAAGAAATTAGATAACAGTAAGAAACTTAAACCAGAACATATAAGTATTTTTAAGAAGTTTATTGACAAGAAAAATAAATAATGTTAGTATTGCACTTGAGACTGTAAAAAGAGAGTTCCATGTTTCTCTGATGGGTTCGTCTCGCATCAAAACAAACATGAGGTCAAAATGGGTTGTAGAATGAGGAAATCGAGTTAATCCTCGTGGGCTCACCCTCCACAAAACTATACTCAGATTCGCCTACAGCGAGGAAGGCTGTAAATAAATCCTCTTAAGACTTAAATAGTTTTTTAAAAGGAGGATTTATTATGGCTTTATCAACAGTCAACACAAATCTTGTTCCTATACTATGGGGACGAGAACTTTGGACTGAAATTCTAAGAGACCTATGGTTTAGAAAATTCATAGGTGTAGGAAAAGAAAACATCGTTCAAATAAAAGATGAGCTTGGTAAAAAGAAGGGCGAAAGTATAAGATTCGGTCTTAGAATGAAGCTCACAGGCGGTGGCGTAACAGGCGATAATGAAAGAGCTGGAAACGAAGAAGCTCTTGATATCAAGGACGATGAGTGTGATATCGACCAGTTGTGGCATGGTGTTACTCTGAAGGGCAGAATGGAAGAGCAGAAAGCTGCTTATAACATGCGTTCAGAGGCAAAAGCAGGGTTGAAGGATTGGTGGACAGAACTTCTTGATGAGTATTTCATAAGGTTTTTGTCCGGTGATACATCTTTAACTTTTGCCAATACCGGCACAGCTCCTGATGCTGGACATCTGGTTTTTGCAGGTGGATTGGCAAAGGCAACTATCACAACTGCAAATACATTTGACGTTGAATGTATTAAGAGAGCAAAACAGTTGGCGAAAGTACCTGCTGCTGGAACTCCAAAAGTTCCACCTCTTATGATTGGTGGAAAACCTCACTGGATAATGATTCTGCATCCTTACCAAGCAGATGACCTTAAAAGTGATAGTGAGTGGTTACAGAGCCAGCGAAATGCTAATATCAGAGGCGAGAAGAATCCTATCTTTAGTGGCGCATTAGGTGTCTATGATGGGGTAGTTCTACATGAGCATGAAAAATGCTTGACCTTCTCTGATTATGGCACAGGCGTAAACTTACCTGCTGCAAGGGCAATTTTGTGTGGACGACAGGCAGCTCTTTTTGGAAGACAAAAAGAAGTTCCTCGTTGGCATGAAGAGACCATTGACAGAGGCAATAAGTTTCATATCGGTGCTGATATGATTTTTGGAATTAAGAAAGCTGTATTTAATTCTAAGGATTTCTCAGTAGTGGCATGTGATAGTTATGCGACGACTATGTAGGTTGAAATAATAATCGAAGGGGTGGAAAACTCTACCCCTTCATAACAAAAGGAGGGTAATACCATGGCATATGATTACAGTACAACGGAACAAAGAGCCCTAGAAACAGGGGAAATGGAGCTTGTTATTGATGTTGATCCAGATGCTGCTACTGGAGATATAACTATCACAGGTTATACTTCTGTAAGAGTTGTGGGTGTAGTTCCATTAATTGAAGATTCTGCGTCTAATACGCAGGTTGCTGTTCAGGCATTGAGGGACGGTACAACCTTGAATAAGATAAACATTAAGCTATGGAAGTCTGTTGCAGCAGCAGCTTCGGCTTATGTAGATTTCAGGCTTCTTGTCAGGGGTATTAGATAACAAAAACCGAGTGAGGGGCGGGTAACTGCCCCATACTCAAACAAAAGGAGGACTGAATATGAATAGAAAAAGATGGTTAGGAATAGCGTTAAGTGTCTGTCTGATTTTTGGACTTACAGTAAGCGCAATGGGTGACAATAGTTACTTAAGCACAAAGTTCTTAAGAGGTTATACTACTAAAGATCTGTATAACATCTTACTTGAGACTGAGACTGATATAACCAATATATTAGATGGAACCAGTCCAATAACAGGAGACATAACAATAACTGCTGATGACTCAAGCACACCATTAATTATGACTAACATAATGACAACCCCAGCCAAAGTTGGATGCAGAGCATTATTCATTGTTCAATCTAACGTTGCTTTGGGTAGTTATGTTAATGCCCTTAAAGGCTACATGGAGTTCACTGGAACATCAGGTAGTACATCTGGTTTGGCTAGTGGAGTTTGTGCAGAACTAAAAACACCTAACAGAACACTTCCTAGTGGTGCATATTATCCGCTAGAAATTGAGCATGTTGCAGGTGGAACATCTGTAGTATCAGACGGTTCAGGTTCAAGGGTAGGATTCATCTACATGGAGAACAGCATCGACCTTGCTGGTGATTTTGACGACAATGGTTATTTAATGACTATTGCTGGACTTACAGCAGGAGCGGGCAAAATACTTAGTGCTGGAAGTCAGACATTAAGGATTCAGGCAGGATTAAGAACAGCTGAGACTACAAAGTATCTAGTATTGAGTGATACTGAAAATTGCATAGTATTAGGTTCAACAGCAACTTATTTGCTTGATTTGAATTCAGCTACAGGTTCAACAGCAGACATCAGATTACAGAACGGTGCAACAATCGCAAATGCTACAGCAGATGCTATGACTATTACAGAGCCAACAATTACATTGACAGCTTCTACTCAGATAAATCTTGATGGAGCAGTAGTATCAACATACGGAGCGGGCAATGCTATTGCCATAACCGTATCTGATGCTGCTAATGGCACAGGTGCTATAAAGATTGTGTCAACTCCTACCATTGATGATGGTGAATACCATGTTCCTATCTGGGTTGATGCTCAACTCGCACTCACTGGAGGTGGCTCAATTTACGGAGTTAGGGGTCATGTAGGAACAGTCAATGGTGTTACTCAGGATGCTACTGGATATCAAATTGGTGTTCATGGTCGAATACTAAATTTAGGCACAGTAGATAATGGTGGAATTATCATAGCTGGTCTAATGGGTCAGACACTCCCAGGCGGAACTTATACTGCTGTTAGCCACATGGCTTGTGCATGGCTTACTTGGCAGAATACCACAACGGTAACTGCTGGGCACACTGAGATACTCTACTTGAGCCACAACGCAGCAGGCTTTACGCTAGATTCATTCATCTATGTTTATGGAGCTAATGCAACAAATTACTTCATGACATTCGACCCTACAATGTCAGGTGGTTGGTTTGATACGGGAACTACTGAAGGCGAAGAATGTGTAGGGCATCTAAAAATCAGATATGGTGGGGCTGATGCTTACATTAATGTGTTTAGTGATAATTCGTAAGCTCTTAAGGGTTTAAGGGGGATAACCTCGTATAAAATCCCCCTTTTTCATAAAGGAGCTTAACATGTTGAGTTTTAAAGAAATACAAACCTTAGTTGTAAGCAAGTTTGGTTTTACCTTGTCAGAAATGACATCGGCTGAAGACCTCATAACCTTAAATCTTTTTAAGTCTTATATCAACTTTGCTCAGGAAATTGTCTACGCAGAGAATAAGATGACATGGATGAAGAAGCAAACTATTATAAGTCTAAAGGCTTCATATTCCACAGGCACTATAACCGCAACACAAAACTCTGCTTCTATTACAGGTGATGGAACTACTTTCACTCGTGATATGGAAGGGCAGAAGATAGTCATTACAGACACAACAGACGGAGATGTAGTTTACAGGCTTAAAGATTTCACTTCTCCAACAGTATTCTCTCTTGACGGCAAATACATTCATACAGGAGCAGCCGGAATGACATACACAATCTACTATGATGAGTATTTACTTCCAACAGATTTCAGTTCATTGATAGAGATAAAAGAAGTTGACGTTTTGACAGGATATAAAGGAGAAGGATATAAACTGCTTTCCGATTATAGGAGAGATACTATTGAATTACTAACTGAAGATACAACTTCTGGTGTTCCAGCCGAAATACAATTCATAGGATTTTCTGAAAAGGCATATTACGATACAGGGACAGTTTCTATTACTAAAGGACTTAAAGCGGTTGTTGGGGTTGATACAGCCTTTGATGACGACTTTGTAGGCAGGAGCATATATATTGGGACTTATAGCAAGCTATATGAGATAGCAAGTGTAGAAAGTGCAACTGAATTAACTATCAATAAGGGATTTGGCGGTGATAGTGTGGCTGGTGGGAAATTTCAGGTTGATCCGCCAATTATAGAAAGAATTAGATTTTCTTCTTCACCTTCTGCTGCAAGACGAGTTCCTTATGTATATTACAAGAAAGCAATAAAACTGCAAGATGATGAGGATTTCTCTCCTATTCCCGCTGATGATGTATTGGTTTTAGGCGGTATATGGCTATATGCAAAGAATGATAATCAACCTTGGCAGAATGTGGCTTTAAATGATTTTGAAGATGCAAAGAATAGAGTTAGAGGCAAGAGAGTAGGCAGTTTGCCAGTTCTCGTAAAATCAAATGAGGCGTAATGGCTAGTTTATTAATAGATAAATTTTTTGGGCAGAATACTCGTGGAGACAAAAAAGATGTCAGTGAGTATGCGTGTCTAAGGCAAAAGAACATGGTTTGCAATAGTGGACTTTTTAAAACTCGTGAAGGATATAAGAAACTAGATGGCGTAACTTATACAGCAAGAATTAATCTTTTGTATTTTTTTAAAATGCCGACAGGTGGAACTAAGACTTTAGTCGCTTCAGGAGGTAATTTATACAGTGTCTAGTGAATCGCAAAAATCTTTCTTAGGGCAAATAACAGAGGGGAATATTAAGGGCATTTCTAAACTTAACTGTTTCCGTCAAAAAAACATGATTTGCTTAGAGAATAAGTTCCTCACACGCAGTGGATATAAGAAAATAGGCGATGATTATAGTAATTTCCCAATTATAGCTTCTGGCGGAAACTTATATGCTGGGATACCATCTAATTCCTTACCTTTTCCAGCAAGAATAAATATGATTTATGACTTTAAAAGAGTGGTGGGTGGTAAATTTCCAATTATTCCTAGTTCTTTATTATGGTGGTGTAAATGTGAAGATAACGCTTCAATAACAACTCCAGAAATAGGAGCTGCACCTAATACTATACTTAAAACATATAGTTATGCCCCAGCAAAATTTAATAATGGAGTTGTAGGAGCAGAAATAGGTACAGAAATTAGAGTAGCCAATGAAGGATTGTGTGATATTCCATACGGTTGTATAGAATTTTGGTTAAAACCGTTTCTTGCTTCAGGAGATATGGTAGGTAGTGGAGTTGTTGGTGATAGGATTGAATCTGGAGAAGGTGCATATCTCTGGGGTCCAAATTTTCGTATTGTTGGAGCAACTTTCCGCTGGGGATGGATAGAAAATCAGACAGCTACAATAAACAGTTATGCTACAAGTTGGTCTATAAACGATTTAATACATATTGCAATTTCTTGGGATTCAAGTGTAGGGCTTTATTTATATGTAAATGGTTCATTAGTTGATACTATAAGCACGACTTGGGATTATACGGCAGTTAATGATGACATGCCTTTTCTTCTTCAGGATGCTGAAAGTTGTTTAGTAGATAATATTAAAATATGGAATTATAAGAAAACTGATTTTTCAGATAGGAATACAGAGGGGTATTAAATGGCGACTTTAATAAAAACAGGTTTAAAAGATTTGCTTTTGAGGGCGGCAACTTTACAAGGTAAGGCATTTATAGTCAACGGACAATCAAGGAATATGAGTTATGATGGCTGGAATGACCCTGTAAATCAAAGCATAGAACCGCCTCCAGTAAAAGCAACAGATGAGGGTACTGACTTAGCAGGTTCTCTGGTAGTAGGTGGAATATATAAATGTAAATTTGAATATTACAATAAAAACAGGGGTGTGCCTTCGGGTATGAGTCCAAAGTCCGCAGAAATAACTTGTCAAAGCAATGGTGGTATAAGAATGAATATTCCCGCTGATTCAGGCGTAGACGATCAAGTAACACATATAAGAGCGTACCTTACGGCTAACGGCGGGAGTGTCTATCGTTTAGACGATGCAGACGGAAAAGCATACACAGGTTCAGCTATTACTTATGACTTCACAGCAGTAGAAAAATCAAGATTAGTGGCTATGGGCGAATTAGCCTCTGATGGCAAGTCAAATATAGATGTTCATGGCGTATTCCCAGCAGTTAAATACATAATAGCTTTTAATGGTAAAATATATGGGTTGGGAACAGTAAAGTTTTCTGGCGGAACTGCTACTGTATCAGCAGACCCGACAGTAACCATTGCAGGAGATACCTTACCAACAGGCATAAAAGGTATGTATTTCAAGGTAGATGGAGATTCAAGAAAATATATTATTGATAAAAGAACTGATGACACACATTTTGAACTTACAAAATCCTATGCAGGTACAGCAGGAGCAGGAAAAACATATTATATCTATGGCGAGAACTCATATCTCTATCGTTCATATATAACAACAAACAGCATACCTTATCCTGAAAGTTGGGCGGCAGAGTTTACTCCTATAAATGTTGATGATAACGATGAGGGCGCAGGTATAGGTATAGCACATAATCAGATTGTAGTATTTAAGACTAGAACAACAGGTATTGTAAGCGGAGCAACTGTCCCTGAATTCACTAGCATAACTACAGAAACTGGCTGTATATCCGGCGACACAATAGACAATAACGACAAAGGCGATTTATTATTCCTATCAGAAAAGGGACTTTGTTTAACTAACGGAAACGAGATTGTAAACCTGTCAGAGAGCCAAATAGGTAATATCTTTACTGGCGAGGGTAATCCTCCTTGGAAAGCAGAGAAAAGCCTCCTAAGCCAAGCCTGTGGTGCTTATGACATACTTACAAATAGATATAGACTGTTTATAACAGAAGATGGGGAAACGCAGAATATAAGAAGGGTGGTTTATGATTTTAATAAAGTAAATGGAGTTCCTATTGGATGGTATGAGGAAGATGGAATTGTAGCAAGATGTTGCGGAATACTTGAGGATAATAAAGGATCGCCAAAGTTAGCCTTTGGTTGTGATGGCGGAGTAAATGCAGATAAGGCTTATGTTCACTATTACGATGAAGATGTTACAAATGACGGAGCAGGTACAACTTCAACTAAGAGAGGTACTGCAACTGCGGCTGATGCTACCAGCTTAACAGATAACGCAGCTACGTTTAATGATGATATTCTTGGTTGTAATGTGTCTATAATTGCCGGCACAGGGGAAGGTCAAGCTGTTCGTAGAATATACACAAGAGATAGTGCAACTAAATTCACAATAGAAGCTGCTTGGGCTATTACACCAGATACTACTTCAGTTTATGCCATAGGTGCTATTGACGCATTTAGGCAGTTTAAATGGAATGATTTAGGTCGCATGGGAGCTTCTACTATGCGAAAGATTAAATTAGTCTTTAAACAAGCTGCCTATTCGTGCTATGTAAAGCTATTTCAAGATTATTCTACTACTGCAAAGATAGATAAAACTGTTAGTCTTGATAATTCAAAGGGCTATAAAGAGCTTGCTTTAGGAGTAAATAGGGCAAGAATGGTTCAATTAAAGATAGGCAATGAAAATGTAGATGAGTCCATCGAAATAAGAGAGGTAACTCTAGCCTATGACATAAAAGGTAAACCAAAAGATTGGCAATAATATAAGGAGGTGTTTTTAAATGGCTTTTAGAACAGGAAGTGCAGAATGGGCGGCTTCAATTCATGCTGGAAATGTAGCTGCTGAAAAAAAACGTGCAGCATATAGAGCAAAGCAAGCGGGTGAAGGATTAACTCCAATATCTTCTATCACAACAGCAATGAAGGAAACACAAAGGCGTGCGGCAGAGGATAGAAAACTTGCTTTAGCAGGAGTAACAGGCAGGGAAACACAGGCAACAGGAGCTATCACAGCAGGTAGAGAACAAGGTATATCTGAATATGATGCAACGCAAGAGCTTCTAGCAGAGGCAAGAAAGGAAGTCAGCCCCGAACGTGAAGCTATGATGTATGAATCTGGCAGAATACCTATTGAAGCAGGTACAGAAGCAGGAAAAAGGCGAATACAAGAGACTTATGCTCGTGGTGGAGCGCCAGGTAGTGCAGCAATAAGAATGATAGGTGATGTTGAATCAGCAGGAGCAGGTCAAAAGTCTGAATTACAAAGAAACATACAGCTTGATAGATTCCAGAAATTACAGGGTCTAACAAGTCAAGCAGGAACAATAGCAGGGGCAAAAGCAGGTATATTCGGACAGGAAGGCAGAAGTCTTGCTGATATTTACGGCACAACAGGTAGAACATTAGCAGATATCTATAAACATACTATTGCTAAAGTGCCTGAATATCCTGAAATACCTAGTTACACACCTAGTTATGGCGGAACTACGACAACAAGTGGTGGAAGTATGAGAAGTGCTGCACCTAGTGGCGGTGGAATAGGTGGTGGAACGACAGCTATAGATAGATTTCAGCAATTATCAAGAGGCGGAGCAAAGAAAATGGTAATAGACCCGAAGACAGGTAAATTTGTTCAACAAGGAACATGGTAACAAGGAGGTGAAAATATTATGGCATTTGGAATAGACCCCACAAGTTTAAGTTTAAGCCCGACATCATATCTACAGCATAGAAGGGCAAGAAAATCACAGGATATACAAGAAGCACAATACGAAAAAAGCAGTCAAGATTTTGCAGATAGATTTAGAGAATCTATGATAAGTAAAGAGGCAGATAGAAAAGCTAGATTTGCAGAAACAGAATTTAATGCAGAGCAAAAGCTATTGATAGAAAAAGCAAAGCTAGAGCAGAAGACAATAGCAGATAAGGCAAAAACAGATAAGGAAACACGAACATGGGCTGAAAATAGAACAGTAGAAGCGATAAAGAATGGTAGTCTTACATGGGATCAATACAATGAAGGTGTTGATTATTTTTTAGGAGTGAGAACAGGACAACCAGCACAAC
>Ga0222667_1000350_pt1 | contig 22264 bp, 22 predicted proteins | sample AntAcemetagen657_FD_179854 | JGI IMG/M metagenome (GOLD analysis project Ga0222667, IMG submission 179854) | Saline water microbial communities from Ace Lake, Antarctica - #657 | ecosystem: Environmental > Aquatic > Non-marine Saline and Alkaline > Saline | place: Antarctica: Ace Lake... | reverse complement strand
GTAATAGGGTGGTTAAAACACTTTGTGTTTTAGATTTTATAAAAGCTATTATTGGACATATACCTGAACCACAGTTTAAAACTGTGAGGCATTATGGATTTTATGCTAGAAAGAAATCTAATAAAATGAAAAGGATTATTTCTAACTTTATAGGATGTGTAAATAAAACTCAAAAAAAAATTACATCCTATATAAGTATAAGGTGTCCAAAATGTCCCAATTGTGGGACTATAATGCAACTTATGTTTAGTTCTAAAGAAGTTAGTGGGGATTTACCTCCAACAATATACAATAAACTTGTTAATCTTAAACCTTATATTAGATTGGCACAGTTATCAAACTAATAAATCCCATCACAAAGTGATGTATCTTGTTAGTTATTTTTAATAGTTTAATTTCTTTTTTAATAATAGCAGTTGTGATAACTATCTCTTATGTGTTTAGAGAAAGTAGTTTTGGTATAATTTTTAGAGATAGTGTTTCTAGTAAAGAACTAAACAGAGCTGAAAGTCTATTATATACTCTATTAAATATTGGTTGGTTAGTAGGTCCATTAATTGCTGGTTTCTTTTTAGTTAAGTTTGGGATATTATCAGTGTTTATGGCAGCAACAGGTTTTTTTACAATTAGTTTAATTTTCTTTTTAACTATGCATTTTAAACCTAAACAGAAAAAAATAAAAAAAATAAATAGAAATATAAAATTAAATTTACTAGATTTTATAAAAAATAAAGACTTACATTTGCCATATCTAATTACAACTGGTTTAGCGATATGGTGGACTTTAATATTTATTTATACACCATTATTTATTATTGAAGCAGGGTTAAGTGAATTTTATGTTGCTTTATTTATAGGGTTGGCAATGCTACCATTAGTTCTTTTTGAATATAAAGTGGGTCTTTTATCTGAAAAGCTAGGATTAAAGTTATTTTTTATATTAGGTTTCACAGGTCTTTTTATAGTTGGTTTAATTTGTTTCTTTATAAGTAATATTCTAATTATTTTATTATTAATAATAATTGGTAGTATATTTGCTGCATTTATTGAACCATTAAAAGATACATTCTTCTTTAAATCTATTAAACAAAAAGATGAAGAAAAATATTTTCCTATATATAACACTTCTAGATATTTAGGTGGATTTATAGGTAAATTTACAGTTGTTTTAATACTAGTGTTTTTAGCTAAACAATTTACTTATCTTATAATTGCATTTTTTATGTTAATAATTGTTTTATTATGTTTAAAATTAAAAAGTAAAGTTAAATGAATAACTGTGCAATTTAAATACATATTTATACTATATTATATGTAGTTTATGGGTAGATTTACTTTAAATTGTGTGTTATTTAATAAAATATTCCTTATAGTTGTGTTTTCTTTGTTCTTTGTATCCATATCTGCATTAGATTTTAATATTAAATATTTAGATAATACACTAGATCAAAATTATATAAATATAGATACTAACCAAGCAATTATTAGATTTGATATAGATTATAACTTTACAAATAGTACCTTTGATTTAAATTCAATTTTAGTAGATATTAATTCATCTAAATATTTCACTAAGTTTTATATTTATGAAGATACTAACACTAACTTAATATTTGATACCAATGATCAATATATTGATAGTAACTTAGTATTCTCTGATCTAAACATTATAACTAATCATTATGATTTAAACATTAATCTTGATATATATATATATACCAATAATAGTCTATATTTAGTTACAAATCTAAATTCTGGAATTACAAATTTAATAGATTTTAATATTATGGATATTAATGTGTCTATTGATAAAAATATAAATTATATAAATGATATTAACTATATAATAGCCCCTAAACAAATTATTCAGAATGGTTTTTTCAATAAAGGATTATTAAGTTTAGATCATTATTCTTTTGGTGATCTAAATGGTAACTATGTTGATAGTAGTAATCTAAATAATATATTAGATTTAAATCAATTTAGATTATTTATAGATGGTAATGATTTTAGAGATTTTAATTATTTTATAACTACAAATGATTTTAATCAAGAAGACTATAGAAAACTATTTTTTAATTTAGGAAATGGTATTATTAATTATGGTTCTTTGAATAACTTTGTAATTGATTATAATATTTCTTATTTTACAGTATTAAATAATCTTTATTATCTAGTAGATGATAGTAATTTGTATATTTATGATTATAATACAAGTACTTATGATTTTAATTTAATATCTAGTTTAGATACTAATGATGAAATATCATCAATTGAGGTGTTTAATAGTAATAATAGTAATTATTTATTTTTAGCAAATAATGGAAATGGAATTTCTATTTATAATATTACTGATACTAATGTTAATGATATAAATAATCATTTGGTTGGGAATGTGGTTTATAATAATGGAATTGATTATAACACTACATTTATTTATTCATTTGTAACTTCTAATGATCTTAATTATATTGTTGCATCTACAAGTAGTGGGTATAATGGTGCTGTTGTTTTTTATAAAGTTGAAGACTTGATTGCTCTTAACCCTGTGGTTGCTGCTGCACAGAGGGATAATACCTCTTCTGAGTATAGAGCTGGGAAGTTCTGGCATGATTTAGATAATAACTCAATTTATATCCCATATGAAGATCAAGCAAAAACCACAAAAGTTGTTTATAATTTTAATTCAACAACAGTAAATATAAATTCAGTAACAAATAAGAATCAATGTTTTTTAGATATTTATGGTTTTAAAGGTGTGGTGTTTGCTTTGAACTCTGATTATAGTTCATTAAGTAGTTATGATTTAGAAAATAGTTTAACTGATAATTTTGAATATTTTTCAACAGCAATATCCACATATGATGCAAATGAATCAATCTATGCTGTATCCTATGCAGAAGACTATAATCAAATATATTTACAATTAGAAAATAAACTTATTGTTCTGGATTATAATTTTGAAAATAATACATTCTTAATAAGTAAAATTATAAATTCAATTATAACAAATACAAACAATAATATACAATATTTAAATTATGATATTAATACATTATATCTTGGACAGGCCAATAAGTTCTCTAAATATGATGTTTTTGATTATAATTTTATGACTTATTATTATTTACCATATGTAAAAGCATCAAATCTGTCTTTATCTAATAGTTCAATAAATTATGGCTTATACAATAATACTTCTTTTGATGGAAACATAACAATTAGTTTTAATGTTTTTGATTATAACACACAAATAAATACAACTAACTTTAATGCATATACTCTAAATTTATACCTAAAGAATAATAATAACACTTATAATATACAGAATGATGTAAATTTAGATCTTGATATCTGTACTAGAGATAATAATAGAACCTATAATTGTGATTATAATTTTAATATAAAAACTTTAAATAATAATTATAATATTGAATATGGTAACTATACATTATATGTAGATTTTATAGATAATAACTATTCAATAACAACTAACTTCATATTTAACCTAACTAACAACTCAGGCGGATCTGGTAATAGTTCTAATAACTCATCAGGACCCTCTTCAGGAGGTGGAACTCCAATAACAAATGACCCAAAGGCAATTTTTGAATATTTAGATAATATTATACTATTAAAAGAAGAATATAACAACACAAAAAGACAATTTAATAATCATCTAATTAGTTACCCTAATTTAAGTTTTGATATAAATAGCATACAATCATTAATTAATTTCAAAATTGATTATTTTGAATTATTAGAGAAGTATAATGCCTTACTATTAATTAATTTAAAACCTAAACAAATAATTACTAAAGATCTAAGCTATACTACTAATAATTATAATATTGTAGATAAAAATATAATTAAATCTGCTAGAGAAATAGAAATTACAGATAATAACACAACAATTAATTATTTATTTATAGAAATTAAGATAATGGAACCATTGGGTCTTAAATTTATTATTGATGAAGTTGATAAAAATAAAATAATTAATTCAACAAGTGCAATAACTGAATTTATAGATAATAAATATATTAAAATCACAAAAGATACTAATTATCTTGTATCTTTAAGTGATTATATGTTAACATCATTGAAAACACCTATTGTTCTTTCAAATAAAAATAAATCAAAACAAGTATCTATATCTTTTGAAAATAAAATAGAAGAACATAAAGGAAATAATCAAAAACAATTTTTTATACCAATTATTATAACTATTGCTCTTAGTGGGTTTGTATATTTGTTCTTTAATTTTAAAAGAAATAAAATAAAAAATAAGAAGAAGTGATTTTAAGCAATAATAAATGGCATTGGTTTTTTATTAGTCTCAGCTAATATCTTTTCTTTAACTAGGTTTCTGTTTTTGCTTTGTGATCTAGTACCCTCATTTATTCCATAACCAATATTCTTAATAATCTTAAACTTAAAAATTACTTCACCATCAGAAATACCCTTAAGTAGTACACCATTAACTACATGTATTAGGTCTTTCTCAATAGAAATATTAACATCACCAAAATAATCTTTACTAACTTTATTAAACTCACCAGAAACTTGTTTAATATTTAGTGCTTCTGCATATATTCTTTGTCTTAGGGTTCCTGCTCTAGAGATTGCAATTCTTGAATCTCTTAACTTACCTTCTGCAGAGATTAATATTGCTTTCTTAATATCTTGTTCTTTAAATGCTGATTCTATAGAATGAATAACTTCATCTCCATCATCTAACACTACAGTCAAATAATTATTTTTTGCACTAATATCTTGCATTCCGCTTTTAATCATTTTTAATCACGTTTTATATATAATTTTAAAACAACTATATAATATATAGAATAGAAACATATTTAAACTATCTCAAAATATGCTTAATATTCTTCTTTTCTATGGTTCTTTTAATGATTTCTTCTATAATCTTAGAAATTGACACTATCTTAATTTTATCTGACTTCTGGAAAATATGTGATATTACATATACCTGTTTAATTACTGATTTTTCAATAACAGGAATTGCTTTTTTATCTACAATACCATGTGTTGAGATTAGATATATGTTTTTAGCACCTTTGTATGTTAGATAGTTTGCATAATCATTTAAATTTTGTGCTGTGTTTATAGTATCAGATATAATTAATATATCCTTTCCATTTACATCCCCAGTTATTTCAAATCTAAGTCTACTACTTAAATCATTTTTAATTGGGAAAATGGTTTTTACTTTTAATTTATTTGCAATATCTCTAGATACTTCTTGTTGTTCATAATCAATTGTAGTAATTAATAGGTTTTTATTACTAGAGAAGTTATCATCTAGTATTTTTGAATAAATATTAATTAGTGGTACATTATAAAGTGGAATTTTAAAATAATAACTTATTTTTGGAGAATATAATCCAAAAGTGTAAATAATATCTATATTTATCTCTTCTAGTAATCTAGATAATAAACTAAAATTTAATTTATAATTAGTTCTGTATTTTATTTTTGTGTATGGTAGGTAAGAAGTTATCCAATATATTTTTTCTGCACCCTCTTTCTTAATTGCATCTGCCATAAATAAAAGTTGCATTATTGATTCATTTACTGGTTGTGTGATATTATAAAGTAAAAACACATTTTTATAATTAATATAGCTTTGAATATCCACACTTGTTTCAGTACCTTGCATTTCTTTTATATTAATATCTCCTAGTGTTATGCCTAGCTTATTAGCTATTGTTTTTGCTAGTGCTTTTTCTTTATTACCAGCTAGAATTATAAAATCATCTGGATCCATATTAATCACTAATATTAACTATGAATAGTTTTTTAAAGTATTTTATATATTTATTACTTATTAATGTATCTTAAGCTTATTAAAGAAGCCCCGAATAATCTATTTCTTAATTGTCCCTATAACTTTAAAGATAAAGATTCAAAAATTGTATTTAATTGTACAAATTGTAAAGATACACCATGTATCTCTGTGTGTAAACAAAATGCAATATATTATTCTTCAAAAAACATAATATCAATTGACCAATCTAAATGTAATGGTTGTGGTAATTGTTTAAAAGCTTGCTCAAAAAATGCAATTCTTTTAAGAAATAAAAAAGCATATAAATGTGATCTTTGTTCTAATCAATCATTTACCATGTTTTGTTATAAAAATAATCCTAATTATCTTGAATTAATTGATGATGTTGATGATACACATAAACAAAAAGTACTTAATAAATATCTAGGTTATAAAATAATAAATTATAAAATACTTAAAAGAATTAATAACAAAATAATAGATAATACTGAGAATCAAAGAATATATGCAATTAAACATCCTAACCTCTCAATAGACGAACTTGAAATTATAAATTATATACTAGATTCTTATAAGGATAAAGAAGAAAAAATTGAAAAATTAGATGCAGTAAGAGTAAGAGAAGACCTAGATAATGAACTAGTTAATTATTGTTATTCTTATAATCTAGAACTAGATGAAGACCAATTTAATTATTTACTAGACACTGCATTTAATAATTTATTTAATTATGGACCATTAACTGAACTACTAAATGATTATGACCTAGAAGAAATTGCAATTTTAGGAATAAATAAACCACTTTATGTTTATCATAGACTTTTTGGTTGGCTAGAAACTAATCTAATCTATATGTCTAACACAATAGTTAAAGATCTAATAAATAAACTATCTTGGCATTCTAATAAGTACATAACTCTAAAAAATCCAATATTAGATACCTATCTAAAAGACAACTCTAGACTAAATGCTATAATTAATCCAATTACTGAGTCTTCAAGTGTAACCATTAGAAAGTTTTCAGAAAAACCATTTATTATTAAAGACCTAATTAAATTAAATACAATCTCTTTAGATGCAGCAATATTTTTAAGTTTAGTATTTCTAACAGATTGTAATGTTCTAGTTGTTGGTAACACAGGAAGTGGAAAAACAACCACTCTTAATACCTTACTCTCTTTTGTGCCAGAAGATGAGAGATTTGTAGTTGTTGAGGAAGTAAGAGAAATAAACATACCACATAGGCATAAGGTATTTACATTAGTTAACCCAGAACTAAATATTAATCTAGATACATTAGTAATAAACACCTTAAGAATGAGACCAGATAGAGTTGTTATTGGAGAAGTTAGATCTAAAGAAGAATCAAGAACAATTATTGAATCCATGCTATGTGGTCAAGCTAAAGGCACATACACAACTTTCCATGCACAATCAGGAAATGAAGCACTTTTAAGATTAAGATCCTATGGAATTATGGAAAGTGACTTGGGTGTGATTGATTTAATAATCACACAGAAGAGGTATAATAAATACACTAATGGTAAATCTAAGGATTTAAGAAATATTACAGAAATAAATGAAGTTATTTTTCAGAATAATAAATTAGTTCTAAATAAACTATTTGAATTTGATATGGATAGAGAAAAACTAATTAAGATTAATAATCCTAAAAATATTTTAAATAAATTTAAACTTGCTTTTGGTATTAGGAACCTAAAAGATTATACAAAATTACTAAATAAACAAAAGAAAACACTAAATCTAGCATAAAAAGATTAAACATGGATATAGATATATTTACAAAAAAAAACATACTTTTATTTATAATTATTTATTTATGCTTATGTTTAATTTTCTTTCTTTTAAATTATTCTATAATTAAATTATCTTTAACTAATCTTGTTTGGTTATTTTTCTTTCTTTTAATAATATTTATATCTATTAATTTTTTTAAATCTAAGATAGCAATACATAACTATTCAAGAAAAATTAATAATGAACTACCGTTCTTTCTAAACAACCTAGCAAATGATCTAGAAAGAAGTATTTCTTTAAAAATATCTTTAGAAAATAGAGTTGATGACTCAGTAATTGGTAAAAAAATAGAATATGCACTTTTTAAAGTTAGTAAGCAAGGATATTCTTTAAGTGAGTCATTAGTGTCTGTGTCCTTAGATCACCCAGAACTAAATAGAGTGTTTTACCAAATTCAAGATATTATTAATTTTGGAAGTAAAAATAAAGCAAACACCTTAAGAACACTAGCAGATTCCCTAATTGAAAAACAAAACTATGAGCTTAAAAACTACTCAACTAAACTAAATCTAATATCATTGGTGTTTATTGTAGTTTCTGCTATTGTCCCTGCTATGTTTCTAATGTTTTTATTAGTTGGTAGTAACTTTTTAGAAATATCTTTCTCTTCACTTAGTATTGTTCTAATAACTATAATTCTTTTTCCAGTAATTGATATGTTTTTATTATTAGTTATGAAATATAATTTACCGTGATAATATGAGATTATTTAATAATTATTTATTTACAGTTAAAAGAAAGAAATTAGAAACTGCACTAGTGGATGAAATACTAAGACTATCTAGCCTACCAAGAAGCAATGACCTAAAAGCAATCCTATCAAGCCTATCTAACTCCAGAGATAAAATAGTATCTAAAGAGTTTAGTAATGTTTATTTAAAAGTAAAAAAAGGACATAATATAAAACAATTATTAGTAAGTCTTAAAAATAAATATAACTCAGAAATATTAAACCAATTCCTAGATCTTATAGTTCTATCAACAACAACTGGAACAGTATCACTAAATGATTATAAAAACATAGTAAAAAACTTTCTTAAGTCAAAAGAACTAATTGATGAAAGAAAATCTTTACTTCTTATGCAAAAATACACAATTGTCTTTGCTGGGGGATTAATAGTTCCTGGAATACTTGGGGTTGTGATTTCTTTAGTTAAGAAATTAAGTAGCTCACTGGATATGGCTTCTTTAGGAATGACCACTAGCTCCACTTTATATTCAGTTAGTTATTATTGTTCTATTATTTATATTATAGAATATGTGGTGATATCATCAATATATTTATCACTATTAGAAGATAATTCCAAAAAATCAATTATATATACCCTAATCTTGCTACCAGTAAGCCTTTTAATATTTTTTATAGCTAAAATACTAATCTAATGTGATTTAATTATGTTTTTAGGAATTATGGATAGTTTACAATCATTAATGTATAGCTTAGGATATTTTGGAATATTTATACTAATGACAATTGAAAGTTCATTTATTCCATTCCCATCAGAAATAATAATGATCCCTGCTGGTTATTTAGCATACCAGGGAGAATTAAACATAGTAATTGCAATTATTGTTGGTGTTTTAGGTTCAATAATTGGTGCAATAATTAATTATTATATTGGTAAGTCATTAGGTAGAGGTTATATTCTTAAACATAAAAAATTCTTTTTTATAAATGAAAAGCATTTATCTAAGTCAGAGAAGTTTTTTACAAAGTATGGTGGAATAACTACATTTATTGGAAGACTAATTCCTGCAGTTAGACAATATGTTTCATTACCAGCTGGATTTTCAAATATGCCATTAGGTAAGTTTGTTGGTTGGACAGCACTAGGTGCTGGTATCTGGGTTACCTTTTTAGCTTTATTAGGTTATTTTATTGGTGAGTCAGTATCTAATACTATTATTAGTTCTTACAACTGGGTAATACTTGGTGTGTTATTATTAGTAATTGTGGTTGCTATTGTTATATATTTAAACAAAAAAGGTAAGAAGATATAATTAAAAAGGTTTTTGTAGCTTATTTATTTAATAAGCTAATTTTTTTTAGTGTTTTAGATTTTAAATTCTTTTAAAATTTTGTAAGCCCCAATAGTCTATCGGTTAGGATTCGACCCTGTCAAGGTCGAGGGACGGGTTCAATTCCCGTTTGGGGCGCTCTTTAAAATTGTTTTTAGTTAGTTATTATTTTACTAGTAGACTGGAAAGGTTAAAGAGGGTTTATCAAAAACATAGATGGAAAATTTATATGAAAAATAAAGTTATAATTTTTGATATGGATGGAGTTTTATTTGATTCTATTGATTTTGCAAAAAAAGCTTTTTTAAAAACACATCCAGGTGTAACAAGTGAAATGTATAACGAAATACATACTGGAAATTATTATATAAATGCACATAAATATGCACATTTAAAGATAAAGGAAACTAAAGAAGAATATAAAATATAAAATCTTAGTTATAGTGTAAATAAAAGTAAATCCCCATTGTATAAAGGTATAAAAGAACTTTTAAATAATTTATATTCTGAAGGTTATTTACTTGTAATAAATACAAATGCTTACGAACAGAATTGTTTGCCTTTACTTGAAAATGTAGGTATAAAATTATTTTTTGATTTCATTGTTACTGCAGAAAAGTCTAAAGATAAAGTATATAAATTAAAACTAATTTTAGAAAAATATGGGCAAAATAAAAATAATTATTTATTTGTTACAGATACCTTAGGAGATGTTAGGGATGCTACTATTGCTGAAATGCCAACAGTTGCTGTCACCTGGGGTGTTCATGATAAGTCTTTTTTTAATCGTGAAAAAAAACCTTATCTTATTAGTATAGTAAATACTATTACAGAATTAAGTGATTTTATTAAAAAATATTAATTATGAATTTGAAAATTTACACATAAAATTATAATTATAACTTTTATTTATTATATATTGTTTTAACATATACCTAATAATGTCTTTATTCTTTGTTGCGTTAATTGTATTTGGAATAGTAATGGTATTGTTCTATAATAAAGCAAAATCATTATTTATAGGTAATATTTATAGAAAAGGAGCTAACTTAGGAGTATTATATTTCCTATTAGTAATACCAGGAATGTTAATTATATTTAGTACATTTCAAATATCTTTATTAATGATAATCTTTTGGTGGGTAGTAGCACTTATAGAGGGTATTGTTGCTAATAAGCTAATTTCTTCAATAATTAAGTAATTATCATCTTTTTTCCCTAAGTTTCGCTTAGTTTCACCGATTTTATTTAAATACAAGGAATTATAAGTTTAGTATGATGGTTTGAGTTAGAACTATTCGAACCACCTCCCCATTTAAATAAATTAAAATACAAAAAATTAAAGGTGATATGAAAATGAACAAAAAATTAATAAAAGGAGTAAATGTTGCTCTTTTAGGTGCAGTATTTGTTTTAGCTTTATTTTTGGTTTTTCCAAATGTAATGGCTGATGAAACATATACTAACCCACTTATAGAACAAGAGTTAGAAGTGGCAGCAGAATTAGATTATAAAGTATTTAGTCTAGGTGTTGGTGATGAATATAAAATATGTAATAATAAAAAAATTTATGTGAATTATATAAACCCACATGGTGTGTCACAAACTAATTCACAATTGAATGAAGGATATCTTGCAGGAATTGGTGTAGTAAATGGTTTTCTATATCAATATACTGAAGGAGATGTAATGGAAGTTGTTTGTGGTATTAAGGAAAATATTTATGCTTATAAGAAATATTTATCAATAACTAATATCTCAAGTGATAGAGTTGATTTTGAAATAATAGATACAGAATATGGTTCAAATATAGTTGAATCTAAAAAATATACAATTGGTGATACATTTACTATAGATGAACATAAAATAACCATAGATAAGATATATATAGATAATATTCCTATTGTTGAATTTACTTTTGTATCTCCATATCATAATAATGTATCTTGGCCTGTTATGCTTAAAAAAGGTGAAATTTTATATGATGGATTATTTAGTGTTGATATAAATATTAAAGAAATTAATAGTGATGCACCATATGTCATATTTGGAATAGTAAATACAAATAATCCTAGCAATAACAAAAGTTTATTTTCTATTCAAAATATAACATCAGCTATGTGTGTTGAAGAAAACTCAGGATATTTTAGTTTTTCTTGGACTAGTGATGTAATTTTAGGTGATAATTTTGATTATTATCTAAATGTGTATGATTTAAAGGATAATAAATTAGTTGTTAGGGTTCCATACATGATGGGAAATAATGAAACAGTAAGTTCTAATAAGTTAGAAAAAGATGTATGGCATCAAAAAGCAAGAGTTTTCTTTGAAAACACAAGTTGTGATGATTATTACTATGCACAAATAGAAGCTACTGATGGTCTTAAATCTTTAGTATCTAATAAGTATAGATTTACATGGGATGATCAACAAGCAACTTTAGATTGGTATAAAGCAGATGATATATCAATGCAAATAAACGGTGTAAATGTATCTACAAACAATAACTTAGTTTTTGGAATCCAACATATGGAACCATTACCAGAACCTTTAGAAGTTACTTTAAGTTATACAGCTGAACTACCTAATAGTATTAAAGAACTACCAACAGTTCTTTTTATGGAAAAAGTGAATACTAGAAGTAATGGTGCTAGTGATAAATTTGTGTTTTATCCAGTTAATACTGGTGTTAGTTGTAATATAACTGACTCAAATAGTTTATCTGATTCATTAGATAAAGATACTTGTACATATACCTATAAAACAGATATATATACTTCTATTAAACCAAATGAATTATATGAATTAACATATAAAGTATATCCTGAACTAGAAAGTGACATTATATCTAAAGAAGCAATACAAGATGGTAGAAAATATATTAAAATATTATCAACAAAAATTAAATTTTCAAGCCAAACTTTGTTTAATTCTGAATTTATAGATAGAGATGTTAGTGAGTTTTATAATAGCTTTACAAATAAAAATGTTATTACTAGAAATGTTAATCCATCTGAACTAAGAAATATATCAGATAAAGAAATGGTGGCAATAAGAAACACAAAAACACCTTTGAAAATAAAAGTGCCTACTAAAATAATGGAAGATGATGTTGCTATTAATGATGTAGATCCAAATATAAATAGAAAAATAAACAGAAGAAATGCAAAAATAACAGATGTAGACCCATCAAGTATATTAATATCTGAAGACTCTGATGATTTATATGTTCAAAAAAATAAAGTTATTAAAAAACTAATATCTTTTGATAAAGTTATTGAAGAACAAGAAATTAACTCAGAGAATATTATTGGTGATATTGAGTTAGTTGATGTTGATGATACATTAAGTTATATATTCCAAATTAAAGAAAAAAGAAGATTTTTAGGTATAAATATAGGTGATAAAATTGTATATAAAACTATGAATGCAATTGAGGATATAAATTAAAACCTATTTTAGTTTAAAAAAAATTAAAGGTGATATGAAAATGAACAAAAAATTAATAAAAGGAGTAAATGTTGCTCTTTTAGGTGCAGTATTTGTTTTAGCTTTATTTTTGGTTTTTCCAAATGTAATGGCTGATGAAACATATACTAACCCACTTATAGAACAAGAATTAGAATCTGCAGTAGAAATAAGTTCTAATTTAGTTGATAATTTTAATTTATATTTAGATACTGAATCTAATTATAATAAATTATTAGCAAAAGTTAGTAGTGAAACACCAGATTATGAACAAACAATATTACAGAACCAAATAAATGCAGCAAGAAATATACTTAGGATAAATGTAATTAAAAATATTCCCTATAGATTTGATTCTATATATGCTTTTAATCCAGATTTCTTTGAACAAGCTAGATTTGTTACTACATATTTAGTGTTTGAACCTTTAAATTCAATAGTAGATCAAGATATTGATTTAGAAGATTATACTATTTTATTAGGAGAAACAGGATTTGTTGCAAAACCATATATAAATGATTATTATTCAGAAAGTGATGATTTTAAAGAATTACTAGAAGATCTTCCTTCATTAAAAATTGGACAAGAATATAATGTGTATTCAAAATTAATTATTAGTACAAATGGTCTTATTGGACCACCTAATAGTCAATCTATTAATGATTCTGAAATTATAGAAGAAATTACATCTAATAAGATTAGATTTAAATATACTAAAAAAGGTAATATAGAAGAAGATTTACCATTACCAGCTGAACCAATACATAATGAATTTAACTTAGATGATTGGTATCCAGCATATGATTTATATTTAGACTTTTTAACAAGTTCTAACTTATCAACAAATTCTAAAGATATAGCAGTTATTAAAGACAAATTAGTTAATGTTAGAGTTGGTTATACATTTGAAGTACCTATGAATACAGAAATTACAGAAATGCAATCAGTTCTTTTAGCACAGTCAAGTGCACGTAATGATAAAGCAATATTCTACCCTGTTTTAGATCAAGAAAATAGTTTTTGTGAAGCAAGTACTGGTGGAAATGAACTAGTTAGATGTAAAATGGAGTATGATGTTACAATTTATAGATCATTTATAGAAGATATAGGTTATAAAGTATCATACATAGTATATCCAGAAAAAGCAGGAAATATAATTTCTGAAAGTGAAATAATATATGCAAATAATAAATTAAAAGAAACAACTTCAAAAATAGCATTTTTTGAAGAATCTCCATATAATGGATATGTTAATTCATATCAAAGACTTCAAAAGAATTTATTTAAATATTATAAATCTGCAGAAAATTCAGTTGTTATAATTGAAAATAATTTAATAGAAGGCTCTACTGCAAGTATGAGTGAACCATTAGAAGATTCAAAAACGATAGTTGTTTTAAGAAATGTGAATGATATTACTCCAAATATTAAAAGCATGAAAGGTAATAGAAATTCAAAAATTATATCTATTGAAAATACAAATATAGAAATTGTAGAAAATGATATGTATTTAGAAAACACAAATTCAACTAGAAAACTAAAGGATATATCAACACTTTTAGAGCAAGAGAATATTGATATGGACCAAATCACATCAGATATATCAATAGTAAACATAGATGATGTTCCAAGTTATGCTTTTGAAGTTAGAGAAAAAAGAAGATTTTTAGGTATAAATATAGGTAATAAGATAGTATATAAAACTATGAATGCAATTGAAAAGATTGAAGAGTGACTTTTCTTCTTTTCACCTCCTTTTTTATTTTTTAAAAACATTTAAATACACAATTATGTTTAATAATATAGATGAAAATAGAAAAATATATGAAGTTTAAATTTATTACAGTTATAGTATGTCTATTATTCTTACTAGTACCTATAACTTCACAAGAAATAGACTCCTTAAGCTCAGAAGTTATTATTAAGAATAATGGTACTTTAGAAATACATGATTTATTGAACATATCTTTAACTGATGACTCGGTTATTTATTTGAATATTATACCAGTTTATGATTTAGTTATAAAATCAAAGTATAATAATTTAAATTATTCTTATTCAACTGATACTTTAAGTATTGATATTAGTAATATTTCTTTAGATAATAATACTTTATCTTTAGAGATTATCTATTTAACAGACTATTTTACAAATAAAGATGGTGATCAATGGAATGTTAGTTATTTTCCATTATTTAAAGAAGAAATTAGTAACTTAAAACTAACTTTCCCTAAACTAACAGAAATAAGTGATTTATCTGTTGATATTAGTAATGTGAATATAGAAAACAATCAATTTGTTTTAAATTTAGAAGATATTTCTGAATTAGATGCATCCTATACTATAAATGCTCAAAAATTAAAAAAAGATAGAAAAAGTATTATTCCATTTATAATTTTAATAATTATTATTTTAATAGGTGGTGGTTTATTTTATTATTTTAAACTAAAACCTAAAAAGAAAAAACAATCAAACAATAACCTATTATTAGGTCTAAATGAAAATGAACAAAAAATAATTAAATTACTTCTTAAAGATAATGGTGTATCTCAAAAGAAGATTGCTTTTAGATTATTCCTACCAAAAGGCACTATTTCTAGAAATATCCAAAAACTTGAAACCAAAGGTTATGTTGAGATTAAAAAGTATGGTGTAACTAACAAGGTATTTTTAGGCAAAATCTTTAAAAAATAATTAGAATACCTTTAAATACTTTATTTTGTATATATTATATATTCCTTTATGAATCTATTTCTAAAAGGTAATTTGCAGAGATGGCGGAGCGGTCAAACGCGCTAGCCTGCTAAGCTAGAGTCTTACGACTACATGGGTTCAAATCCCATTCTCTGCGCTTTAAAGTTAATTGATAATATGAATGTAAATAAATCAATATGGGGTATCGAAGACAAAGATACATTAGATATACTAGGTTCTATTTCTATTAGTGGTGATTGGCTAAATTTAGCTGCTGGTGATGGACGTTATAATAATATTCTTTTAGAAAAAGTAAATAAAGTAACAGTATCTGATATTGATAAATTAGTAATTGATAAATTAATAAATAATACTAGTGAAAAATATAAATATAAATTATATAAATCTATTTTTGACATGACCACTGCATTTCCATTTAAAGATAAATCTTTTGATGGAGTTTTTTGTACTGGTACTCTACATTTATTTCCTAAAAATATTTTATTAAAAGTTATTTCAGAAGTAAAAAGGGTTTTAAAACCAAATGGATTAATTATACTTGATTTTGCAATAGATATAAAAAGAATAACAGAAGATGGAAAATACATATCTATGGTTGAAAATGAACCTAAATATTCTTTAGAGGAAGGTTTAAGTTTCTTAAATACTGTATTTAAGAATTATAAATTAGAAATACATAAATGTCGTGTTCCTAAAGAATTTATAGATATAGGTGAAGTTAAATATTTGTTTACTTGTAACTATTTATTGTTATTGGCAAGATATAAAAGTGTAGTTTAATTATCTGTACTTATATTTAAATTTAACTTAATCTATTTATATGTTTCGTATTATATTTATATAAAGTGTGATTAAATATGCCTTTTAAATATAAAGCTGAACAATTTGAAGATACAAAAATATTAAGATACCAAATACCTGATTTTAATAAACTAACTATAAAACAAAAAAAGCTTCTTTATTATCTACAGGAAGCATCTCTTTCTGGAAGAGATATTTATTATGATCAAAATTATAAATTTAATCTTATTATTAGAGATATCTTAGAAGCTATTCTTACTACTTATAAAGAATCAAAAAAGTCAAAAGAATATATTAATTTTTTAAATTATACAAAAAAATTATGGATATCAAATGGGATACATGATGCCTATTCTACCATAAAAACAAAACCAAAATTTACAAAAACCTTTCTTAAAAACCAATTACTTAAAGTTCCTTTATCTAAACTACCAATAGATACTGAGAAACATAGAACTAAACTAATTAATTTTATGACACCATTAATATTTGATACTAAGTTAGATAATAAAAAAGTAAATCTTAATTCAAAAGATGATTTAATTAAAACATCTGCAGTTAATTTCTATGAGAATATTAACCAAAAAGAAGCAGAAAACTATTATTCTAAACTAAGTAAAAAATATAAAAATTTATCACATGGACTAAATTCAAAACTAATTAAAGAAAATGGAAAAATAAAAGAACTAGTTTACAAAGTAAATGGACTATATACAGAAGCTATAGAAAAAATAGTATATAATTTAGAACATGCAAAAAGATACTCAGAAAATAAAGAACAAGAGAAAGTATTGGAAAAACTAATTGAATATTATCAAACAGGAGATCTAAAGAAATATGATCAATACTGTGAACTATGGTTAAAAAATAAAAACTCTAGAGTAGACCTAATAACTGGATTTGTTGAACAATATAATGATCCATTAGGAATAAAAGGTACCTATGAATCTATAATTTCAATAAAAGATCTAAAAGCAACAAAAAGAGTAGACATTATAGCTAAAAATGTACAATGGTTTGAAGATAACTCACCAACTTCTAAAGAATTTAAAAAAAAGAAAGTTCAAGGAATACAAGGAAAAGCAATTAATGTGGTTACAGAAGCAGGAGCAGCATCACCACTTACACCAATTGGAGTTAATCTACCAAATCAAAGATATTTAAAAGAAAAATATGGATCTAAATCAGTAACTCTTTCAAATATTATATACTCTTATAACCAAGTTTCTAAAAAATCAGGAGCTTTAGAAGAATTTGCATATTCAGAAGAAGATATTAAATTAAGTAAGAAATATGGTGAACTTGCTTATGACCTATTAGTTGATCTTCATGAAATTGTAGGTCATGGTTCTGGAAAAACAAAAAAAGGTGTGCCTGATTATACTGTAACTCTTAAAAACTATGGAAGTACAATTGAAGAGGCAAGAGCAGATCTTTTTGCTTTATATTATCTAATGGATAAAAAATTAATTAATCTTAAATTAATGCCTTCCTTAGATGTTGGTAAAACATTCTATGATGGGTTTATTAAGGGCGGATTAATGCTTCAACTAGTTAGAATTAAGCCTGGTGAAGATATAGAAGAAGCACATATGAGAAATAGGCAATTAATTGCTAAATGGTGTTATGAAAAAGGTAAGAAACAGAATGTTATTGAAAAGAAAGTGAAAAATAATAAAACTTATTTTATTATTAATGATTATCTTAAACTAAGAGAACTATTTGGAGAATTATTAAAAGAAATTCAAAGAATTGTATCTGTAGGGGATTATAAGGCTGCTAAGCATTTAGTTGAAACCTATGCTATAAAAGTTGATAAAAAACTACATCTAGAGACCCTAAAAAGATGGAATAAACTAAAAATTGCTTCTTTTAGTGCATTTATTAATCCAATTCTATACCCTATCTATAATTCTAATAAACAAATAAAAGATATAAAGGTTAAATATCCAGATAATTTTAAAGACCAAATGCTTTATTATTCAAAGAATTACTCTTATTTACCTTTATTTAATTAATGTGATATTATGATAAAAAATAATAAATTACAAAACTCATTAGAAGAATGGTCTGAAGGTAGTAAATCTATAGGTGATGTAGCAAAAGAAAATAAAATATCAATATGGAAAGCTATGGATGAAGTGAAAAAGAGAAAATTATCTTCAGCTGTAACCTTAGATGATATAAGAAATGATTTAGATTTTGAATTATAATTAATGTGATATTATGAAAACATCGGTTTTTGCATTTATATTTAATAAAAATAAAGTTTTATTAGTTAAACATAGTTATAGAGATGGTTGGTTACCTCCTGGTGGAAGAAGAGATAAAGGGGAGAACATAGAGGAAACAGTTATCAGAGAAGTAAAAGAAGAAGCTAATCTAAATATTAAAGTAACTAGTTTTACATCATTATCAATTAATGCTATTAAAAATCCAAAAAATGAAAAAGAAATACCATTACCTTTCTATATTGTTAATGGTAAATCACATAAATTCTATTTTATTGCAAAAACATCTAAAATTAAAGATCTAGAAGTAGATGGTTTGGAGATTGTTGAAGCTAAGTTCTTTACTTTAGAAGAAGTTAAGAAAAATAAAGATATTTCTAAGTTTACTAAAGAACAAGTTTACTTTTTATTTGATTATTTAAAAATTAAGTGAAAATTAAGCTTTATAAATACTTTTTATCTAAATTATATAAGTATAATTCACCTACTTATTTAGTAGGAAGTTTTTGTATGTTTATATCGCCTATCAACTTGGCGAGAAATTGAGCAGGGTTTCCCGAGCGGTCAAAGGGGATGGACTCAAAATCCATTGCTTAGTGCTTCACAGGTTCGAATCCTGTACCCTGCACTATTTTGTTAAATATATCAATAAACAGAATAATGATAACTAATTATTAATGTATTATTGTTCTTAAAGATAAGTATAAAAAGGTTATGGTTATAATATTATAAGTGGTGATAATAATTAAATATGGTTATTTTTATGGTTGTTGATAGAACTAAAATACCAAAACAAGCAGTAATTCTTTTTAATAAGCTACAGTCTAAAGGAAAATTCATTTTTACGTTGAATGATGCTAATGATCTACTTGATATTTCGAGAGATTCTTTAAAAAATCTTCTTTCTAGACTTTTTAAGTCTAATTGGGTTAAGCGTTTAGAAAGGGAAAAATATCTGATAGTTCCTTTTGAAGCAGGAATTGAAGGTAGATGGTCTGTTGAACCTTTTATTATTGCATCTCAACTTGTTGAACCTTATGCTATTGCATATTGGTCAGCAATGAGTCATTGGGGATATACAGAACAAATAGTACGTACTATATTTGTGCTTACAACAATGAAGAAAAATAAAATGCAATTTGAAATTTTAGGAATACCATATCATTTCATAAAAACTTCATCTGATAAATTTTTTGGAGTTACTCAAATATGGGTTTCTAATAAAAAAATAACTATAACAGATAAAGAGAGAACACTTATAGGTGCTATGGATAAACCTGAACTATGTGGTGGTTTTGTTGAAAGTTCAAAAGTTTTGAAAACTGGCTTTGAGAAAAATGAGTTTTCTATAAAGAAAATTATAGATTATGGTACAAAATTAAGGAACAATACAATATTCAAAAGAATTGGTTACCTTCTTGATTTTTATAAAATAGACCAGCCAGAACTCCGATTGTTTTGTCAGAGGAAGTTATCTAAGGGGTATCCTAGATTGGATCCAGCAGGGAATACAAAAGGAAAATATAATAAAGAATGGATGATTCTAGATAATGTTTCTAAATCAGACTTGAATAATTGGATAGAATATTGATGATGATATGATAGAAAAGCAAGAAATATTTAGGATTGCAAATGAGAAACAACTTGACCCAACAGTTATTGAGCGAGACTATGCATTAGGATGGGCTCTTTGGGGGATTTCACAAAACAGTGACTTGTCTAAAGTTCTTATTTTTAAAGGTGGGACTTCACTTAAAAAATGTTATTTTCCAGATTATAGATTCTCTGAGGATTTGGACTTTACAGTTGCACCTGGAGAAAAAATATCCGAACAAGCACTTATAAAAAATCTAAAAATTATTTGTGAAAATATAATGTCAAAATCAAACATTCAGTTCCTTACTGAAAAAACAACTGTAAAAACCACAAGAACAATTGCTGGAGAAGAAGCATATAAAGGTACAATATATTTTATTGGTCCGCGAGGAGACCAAAGAAATCCCTTACGTATAAAGTTTGATATTACTCATTTTGAGATTATAGTTCAAACACTCCAAAAGAAGGAAATTATTCATCCTTATTCTGATGCAAATGAGTGTTTATGTAAAATTCTTACTTATAATATAGATGAAATTATTGCAGAAAAAATGCGTGCCCTTCTTCAAAGGACAAGACCAAGAGACTACTATGATATATGGTATATTCTAAAGAATATACAAAAGTCTGTTAGTTCAAAAGAAGTAAGGAGGATATTTAAAGAAAAGGCACAATTCAAAAAGGTGCCTTTTGATGATATACTAAATCGGTTTTAAAATTTGGAACTTCATATTTAAAATATTTTTTAACTCTCCATAAAATTGGTATATATTTTCATAAAACATTTTAACCTCTTTTTTAAAGAGGTTAAAGACTTCATAGTATTTGTTATGTACTAAGTGTTTTTTAGAAAACTTCCACAGTCTTTCAATAATATTAAGATTTGGTGAATAAGGTGGAAGGTACAATAATATTATATTATTTTCTTCCGCAAACTTTTTCACAATCTTTGCATGATTATATGATGCATTATCCAGCACCATTACTATTTTTTGAAATTTATTATATCTTTTTCTAATTTTTGTAAACAATTCAATAACTCTAATTGCATTACACTTTTTTTCCGTAATATTATTAATTAATCTAAACTCCTTCACATTCAAAGCCCCTATTATACTAATTCTTTTTCTTCCAGAATTAGATTTTACTTTGATGGTGTGCTTTTCTCCAATTGGTTGATACATTTTTGCATTTACAACATTATGTTGTAAATGCATTGGATCCATAAAAAATAGTTTATAATGTTTATTATTATCATATTTATTAATTTTTATAATAAATTCTTCTTGTACATCTACTTTTGGTAGTTTACAAGGTCTAATACATGTTTTTTTATATGTTAATCTCATTTTTTTTAAGTAATTTAGGAATATGGTGTACATGATATTTTATTCCAAAAGATTGTTCAATATATTTTTTGACATCTTTCGCAAAAGTAAAAGTTCCTTTTTTACTTTCTTTTCTTACAATTTCTATTTGTGCTTTACTCATTTTTGATTTAGTTGGTGTATATTTTAATTCTAAAAGTGTATTTATACCACCTTTTATAAACAGCTTAATCCATGTTGTAACAGTATTGTTTACTACACCTAAAAATTCTGCAATCTTATTATGTTTCCACCCATCTGCCTTTAATATTATAGCTTGTATTCTTTTGAACATCTTGGCAGATTTTGCATTTCTTTTATATTTTATTAATTCTTGCATTTCTTTTTTAGAAATAGTTAGTTTATATTTTTTGTTCATAAATATAATATAGTACAATCATTATTTAAATCTTCGCAAAAACACATGCGTTTCAGTATAT
>Ga0222667_1000349_pt1 | contig 22281 bp, 29 predicted proteins | sample AntAcemetagen657_FD_179854 | JGI IMG/M metagenome (GOLD analysis project Ga0222667, IMG submission 179854) | Saline water microbial communities from Ace Lake, Antarctica - #657 | ecosystem: Environmental > Aquatic > Non-marine Saline and Alkaline > Saline | place: Antarctica: Ace Lake... | reverse complement strand
TATCGTATCCTCTATCACCTAAATCGTCGGTGAAGTTTGATAACACTGTCGGTTTCCCTGTAAGACTTGCCCATGTACCATCGAAGATAGTCGCTATCCCTGCATAAAGTGTATCTAACCATGTCTTAACACTCGCCTCATCTAAACTAAATTCTGTTCCAACTAAACTTAGATTAGAACCTGCTGTGTATGTCGTATCAATATCACCAATGCCACTCCAATTAATTATCCATCCAGAATCATTGTAAGCATCATAAGTTGCATTGTAAGTAGATGTCCATGTATCATTGTGTGCTGTTAGGTTTCCTGACCATAATGGTTCGTCAATCGTTGCATATAATGCTCCTGCTTGTGCAGTAGTAGAGTAGTCAGCTATACTAAAATCACTAGCATTATAATAAGCAAAATTATCAATGTTTGTTTTAGTATAATAATCAGATATACTGAAGTCAGAACTGTTATAATAGTTCCAACCTAATAAGTCAGAGGTTGTTGTGTAATCGGTGATATTAAAATTGGTAGAATTATAATAGTTGAAAGCTAACACTTCTGAACTTGTAAAATAATCACTAATACTAAAATCGGAACTGTTATAATATCCAAAGCCTAACACATCACTCTTTGTAAAGTAATCCGTAATAACAAAATCTGTTGAGTTATAATATCCAAAGGCTACTATATCTGCTGTCGTTGAATAGTTTCCTTTATCGGCTGTCCATACTGGATCTACTTCTGCTCCAGCTGGAATGTTCGTTAATAAACTTCCATCACCTATAAAATAATCACCTGTAACATCACCACTAACATTCAAATCTCCTGTCATATTACACCCTGTTAATTCACAATATAAAGTATCGAAAGTAATTTGCATCCAATCTCTTAATGTGGTTGGGGTGTAACCCCTAAAGAATTGTGTATTGTTAACATTAATATTCGCTGTCGTCGGTGATGATGATTCAAAAGAATCATAACCCCATATCCCTGCCGATACAGAACTCATTAAGGCAGTAACTAACAATAGAGAAAATATGAAGGCTAACTTCATCTCTTTTTTCTCCTCTTTTCTACCTTACTATCTCTCCTAAATTTCTTCTTTTCTATCATCTCGTAAGTTTCCTTACCTCTGGTTAATTTCCTTAGTATAAATTTGTTTCTATTCTTGACAAAATAGTTCTTTGGTGTAGATTTTAATCTTCTGTTTAACACTGCTGGTGATACTCTCCTAATTCCTTTGATTGTTAAACCCTTTACAGATGTATTCTTATCCAAATGATATGCCAATAAGTCTAATGCTCTTGCTTTAGTGATTGGTAAAGTTCTTTTAGTGTTAACCTTCTTACGATATACATAAGAATTGTAGCCAGTAGTTACACCTTTCTTCTTAACCACTTTTCCAGCTTTACCAAACTGTAACCCAACCCTAATAGGAGTTTTCTTTTTAGCCCTTGTTATAGGTTTAGTTATTACTTTTGGTGATACTATCATAGCTGTTACTGGTTTCATCATAGTGATGCTTTGTAATATTTGAATAGCTGATAACCTCAATGCTTTAATTTGTTGTAATGTTCTTATCTGTTTCACACCCTGTTTACTTACCTGTTCACTCCTCTGAATACTTATTGATCTCTGTAAGTTTGATTGTACACTCCTTAACGCTGATGCGTTATTAGTTGAAACCAATGGAAGTAAAATACCTATTTGCCTAACCAACATTCTACTAGCACTGGTAGATATTACCGTATTGAAACTTGACATTCTAGTAGTTGGTCTAACTATTGTTTGAATAGATTTAACTGCATTTTCTACTGTCCTTATTTTGGTTCTTGTTAAAGAACCTTTAGATTTTAAAACCGTTTTCTTTATTTGTATTTGCATAGATTTTGCTTTAGTTCTTTGTGGACGACCTCTAACTTGTGTAGGTTTTCTCGTTATACCTCTTGATGGCGATATACCACTCTTTGATTTTGGGATTGCTTTACTTTGTCTTGGTTGGTTTTTCGATGTTCTCGATATAGATTTTTTCGTGGTTGTCATTCTTAACTCACTCCTGGATGGAATCCTGAATTTTGTATGTCCAACTTCTACATACTTACCCTTAGGATATACTTTAATAACAGATTTAGCAAATCCTTTCTTAATAACTGGCTTAAGTTCTATCCCTTTTTTTAGTCTTTGGATTCTTAGAACATTAGTTTCCCCTGATTTTGAAGTTATACCTTTATCACTATACAATCTTTTTAAAAACTTAGACAGATTTTGATTACTTGCAAGTTTGAAGTCTGACTTTATTGCCATCTTCAAACTTATGATTTCTTTAGATGTTATTCTCTTATTATTCATTATTACTTTTTTAGTTTCTAAATTATTAAGAGTTTTGATTAATTCCTCATTCTCTGGTATATTTGTTTCAAACTTATTCCTCACTAAATATTCATCTTTCAATCGCAATCTTATAGGTTTACCACTTAACTTCCTAATCTTTTTATAAACATTGATTGCAGTAATCTTGTTTTGTCCTACTGCTGATTTGAAACCAATATTACTGACTCTACCGTTAGCATAATTGAACTCTATAGCAGATGCTTTTATAGTACCGGAACTCGTTGCCTTAGCAACTACAACACCATACCTTTTGAACTCATAAAACTTAGCTGGTAGTTTAGTCTTTCCAACCACCCCTCTCAATAATGATTTATAGAATTTTAATAATCCTTGAGTTTCTGGTAATTTAGATTCTACCTTAATGGTCTGGACATAGAAAGATCCATCCATTAATTCTGTCTTTGTAATACCGTTTGCATTGGCTATCTTTGATAATCTATTTATAGATTCTTTACTTAACTTCTTAGATATGCCGGAAGCTTTGAATCCTCCTCTAGTAATATCCTTTAATTGTGCATTTTTTGCTTTAAGATATACTGAATTAATTTGTGCTTTCTCGAATTTTTGTAATATCCGAATCTGTTTTACCATATACTTCTTTTGGTTATCGGTTAATTTAACTTTGCCATTTTTGTTCTCATAAATATCTTTCATATTTTTACTACCAGCTTTAATTCTTGCTGATATAAAAGATGGGATACCGAATCCTGTTAATGTTCCTAAATCTTTAGAAAGATCAGCAACACCAGCAGGGGCATCACCGATAATTATATTCTTAATATTAAATGTCGTTCTACCGGCTAACTTAGAAACATACATTACACCTAACATGCTTAATCCTCTCCTTATTGCTACTTTTGTTACTGTAGCTAACGCCTTTTTTCCTGCAACCTTAGCGAATGACATTGGTATTAGCTTTTTACCAAATGTTTTAACTAATGCAGAACCACCATAAATAGCACTACCATATATTAATCCTTGCACTGCACCCCAACCATAGTTCTTTCCCACTAATCTAGCAGTCTCTTTAAAGTTTTTAGGTAATGGTTTAAAGGCAACATCCTTTAAAAGTCCCAATGTCCCATGATAATATGAACCTATTAAAATCGCACCAAGTGAAGAACCCCCCATAGCACTACTTATAACTAATAGTGCATTAATTCGTTTCATTGTCCCATATAATTCTGGGTTTTTTATCTGGTCTTGAAGCGAATCAAATAATGCATCATTAACTTTCTTAGCTTCCTCTGGATGATCTCTCATAAAAGCTTTCCACTTTTTATTATATGGTGCTATACTGTTTTTTACTGTTAAGAAATCTTGTTTGGATAGTGTACCATTATGGTTCTTTTTATAGTAATAATATTGTTTATCATTAGTGTATTTTATCCAATTATTAGAAGTAAAGAATTTTATTGGTTTTGGGTAATATTTTGCGAACTCATCCTTAGTAAAGAACTTAGAAAATGCTTTTGCTCTTAGATTAGCAGATGTTCTCTTTAAACTATCTGGAACTTTGACGAATGGTATGTTAACTAAATCTGATAACTGACTACTAATGTTTAGTTTCTTATCAGTAAACCCAACAATGTCGCCATCTTTATTCTTATCAAAAACATAGCCACTTGGTAACTTTGTATTATGTAATTCGTTTTGTAATACCTTATATTCTTTATAATCTTTAAGATTCTTCGCTCTGTATTTATCAACTCTAATATTTAGCTGACTTGGTTTAATAGATTGTCTTGCTACAGTGTCAGAATATCCAACAATCTTACCACTTCTTATTATTGGTTTGAACTCTGGTGATGAATATAATACTGGGTTACCCTGTTTATTAAATCTATATTGTGTAGGATTATTACCTGTTGTTTGATAGCCTATAAGATTTCTATTTTTATCTAACACATTAACCATCCCAGCTTCAGATATTAGTTTTATCGTTCTTTGTTCTGCTAGACTTTGTGCATTTGCTAAATCGCTTGTGTATTCTTGTTGCCCTCTTTTCCCTCGCATAGCAGCAAACCCAACATTATACACATAACTATTAACAGAATTATAATCATAAGACTTACCAGCTTTCATGTCAGATATTATAGTTTTTAAGGCACTAACCTTAGCATCAAACCTATCAATCTCTTGATTATATCTTTGTTCCTCATGTTCATTATTTGCCCTTCTTTCCCTGTATCTACTTTTATCGGCATTAGCAATATCACTTTTAAGGTTCAGTTCTAACTTAGCAATAGTATTGTTATGAGAAGATAGTAATTGTGATCTTATCTGTTGAACATTAGTTCTAATACTAATAGGTGCAGAATCTAAAATCTTTATTTGTTCATTTATATTATTAGTGGTGTTAAGTCTTCTTATAACATCATCCATCGCTCTTTGCTTATTAGCTTCACCAGTTAGGTATCTACTCCTCGATATAAACGATGGTTTTAGTTGTTTTCTGGGTTGAGAAGATACACGATTTGAAGATTTTCGTGCTTGTTGTAATCTTATAGATTGCTGTCTAGTATTAGCCATAGAATATAGAGGTTTTACTACTATTTAAATATATTGGAAATTGGTATGAATAGGACTTATTGACAATGCCTATTCAAAGATGATGGTTTTCATATAACAACGCTAATTATGGGTAAGCATAGGGTTAACAATCCAATAGAACCTATAGAGTTCTAAAGGGTATCTTACCATCAACCTATCAGATAATAATGTTATCTCTTATCTGACAATAATACTATAATAGTAAAGTATTTAAACTTTACTAAATATATATTTACAATGGATATTAAAACATTAGTTAAGAAGTTACAACCATTAATCGCTGTTATGGTAATGATAATGTTAATAATTCTTGTCAGTGAACTAGCACAATACAATAAATTACAGAAAGAGATTAATGAGAATTGTGGATGGACAGATGAAAACTATAAATGTTATTGCCAGTATTCTGAGGTTATGGAATTGAGTATGGAAAATATATTATATGGAGATGGTAACGATGTTCCGTTGGATGGGTGATGTTATAAAGAAAGTATTGGTTAATATCATAACAATATCAATCATAGGTTTAGTTTTATGGTTTGTACTTAAAAAACTTATCCTCTAGCTCTCTTTGCAAACTTAGTATTCTTTAACACATCCTTCTCATTATAGATGACATTAAAATCCTCGTCGTAAAATATAGTTATTAGTTCTTGTAAATCCTTATCTAATTGTTTCCTGTTCATAGCGTTCTTTAGTTTCAATACTCTCCATGAGTTCTTTAGTACGCTTTGTTGAGATTTCTTTAAGCGTTTAAATATCTCTTTAGTGATACCATACTTAGCCATGTGATCCATTGGTTTCATATGTTATAGTTATTTAGGAAGTATTTAAATGTTACTTTAACTCTTTATGTTTGAGATAATTCTCTCTCCTCTTCTCCTTAACTTCTGGTCTTTGATTATACTCTCTACTCTTCTCTCTCATCTTCTCCTTAACTTCTGGTCTTTGATTATACTCTCTACTCTTCTCTCTCCTCTTCTCCTTAACTTCTGGTCTTTGATAATTCTCTCTCCTCTTCTCCTTAACTTCTGGTCTTTGATTATACTCTCTACTCTTCTCTCTCATCTTCTCCTTAACTTCTGGTCTTTGATAATACTCTCTACTCTTCTCTCTCCTCTTCTCCTTAACTTCTGGTCTTTGATTATACTCTCTCTTCTTCTCTCTAACTTCCTTAGTCTCTCCATGCCAGATATGTTGTATTTTCATCCACTCCTTTCTAAAATGACAGTTGCTATTAAGCCTCGACAATGGTATAGTTAAAGGCATCCCTAATTCTACAAGTACTAAATTCTTACGCACCTCTGCCTCGCATAATTCTTCTGGGTTATTAACTTCTGGGTTTGTCATATATAAATTTATATTTAATAACTATTTAAATGTTTCTTAAACTAAAAGAGTATTTCCCTTTTTGTGAGAAGGGTAACTCCATTGCTTTGCCTCGCCTTGCCTAGCCGCGCCATGCCTTGCCACGCCCGGAGTATGATTTCCCTTTTTTGAGAAGGGTAACTCCCTTGCTTTGCCTTGCCATGCCTGGCCGGGCCTCGCCTCGCCAAGCTACGCCATGCCACGCCCCGTAATAAGATATGTTAGTATTACCTAACACACCCTGAGTAGTTGAAAAATAAAACTACTAATCCAATTTAACATGAAAACTTCCAAAGTTTCCAGTTTTTTCTTTCCTAAATCCTCCAACTCCGATATGAAATCCAGCCCAATTTAAAACATTAACAATCTGCTCTGCTGATAAGGTAGCTTTATTAAATTCTACTGTAATCTCAACTTCCCAATCATAAAAAGCATTTCTTAAAATCTTTCTAGGACTTCCTTTCATACCAGATGTTCTACCCCAATGACAAACTTCTGCTTGTTTCTTAGACTTCAATGGAAGTATGTCTCCTTTAATAGTAACTCCTTCTTTAATATTCCTCATTCCACCTTGCTTTATATCAAACAAGTAAGAAGAACCTCTAATCATAGAGTTGTAAATTGCTCTTGCAGGAATACCATATTTCCCATCTTCACAGTAATAGAACTTAGCTTTGACTTTCTCTTCCTCAGAAATATCGTCTTTCTTGTAGTTTTTCTTAGATTTAATAGCGTTGTATTTTTCTAATACTGCCATATCCATTGGTTCTGGTAAATATGGAGAATCTCCAATTATCTTTAACTTTAGAATACCAATATCTAATTTCTTAATATCTATTTTTTGTGTTGCCATTTTTTAAATTCTTCATCAATTGAACAAAAAATAGATTTCAGCTCTACAAGTTTTGAGTGTCTTTCTCTCCAATATCTAGCTTCTGATAAAGCCCTCTGAATAAGTTGATTTCTATAATCGACATTATCCATAATTTCTACTATTGGTTTATATTCTCTTAATGAAAACTTATTCTTTGGAGATACATCTTTATCATTTATACTGATACTTACATTCTCAAAAGCATACCATTCTTTATCGTCGACGACTATCTTTATTTCGTTAATAAGTAATCTGGCTTGTTGTAATCTCCACTTGTCTCCAGCAGAAGAATTATCCCAATCAAAAAATTCATATAACGAACTGGATCTCTTACTCGCTTTCTTGAGTAGACTTTCTGCTGTTAATCCATATATCTTTTGGACTTCTAAGACTTCGTCTATTACTTCTGGAGTAAATTTCTCTGTGTTCTTGTATTGTATTTTTTCTTTATTCATTTTAACCTCCTTTCATTTGATTTGAATATGATTTCCCTTTTTTGAGAAGGGTAACTCCCTTGCTTTGCCTTGCCATGCCATGCCTTGCCAAGCCATGCCCTGCCACGAATATGATTTCCCTTTTTTGAGAAGGGTAACTCCCTTGCTTTGCCTTGCCTTGCCATGCCATGCCTCGCCATGCCCCGCCTCGCCTCGAGAATATGATTATTGATTGTCATAGTAAATATATATTTACTAACTATTTAAACCTTTCTAATGTATGGTTAAAGCCTTTCTTACCATATAAAGTTATTCGGTATACCGAATAACTAATAATTAAGCTAGTAGAGAGCCTATAACCTCATAATACTTACACAAATCCGTATAGTTATTCGGTTAAACGAACAACTCATAGGTTATAATATTATTAATGGGGCAGTAGATAAGATTTTTTTCTGTGGTATGTGTGTTATTCTATAATATATATGTATTATAGAAAAGTTTAAATAGATGGTTGGCTTAGTTCTAGGATGGATGAATTAGAACTAACTAGGGAACTATACCTTAATATGTTAAGTTGGATGATGCCTAAGTATGCCTTAACTACTATTCATAATAGGGCTGCATTCCTTAAAAGGATATTCAATAGTTATAAGGTATTGAATAATGATACGCTTAGAAAGATAATGAAGTTGATTAAAGCACAGGATAAAAGGGCTTGTTTAGTTATGATAAATAGCTATTGCTATGATAATGAGATTCCTTTTCATATAATAATACCTAGCACTAAAAGACAGGCTATCAAATTACCAGAGATATTATCACCAGCAGAAATAAAACTAATGATTAACTCTGCACCAGCACCATATGATTTAGCCATCAGATGTATATTTAATATGGGTGCTGGATTAAGGATTAGTGAGATAATAAAAATATCCTGGGATCATATCCGATGGATAGATTGGTTAAGTAAGAAGGAAAACTATGGTATAGCTGTTATTAGATCTGGTAAAGGTTCTAAAGATAGGATAGTAAACATACCAAGAAAACTAATGAGTGATTTATATGAGTATGCTAAAAGTGAAAATGTGTTAAATGAGTTTGGAATACCGGTTGGTGGTATGATGTTTCCTTTTGGTAGTTTAGATAAAAATAATAACCTTATTAAAAGTATGCAACCAGCAGGTAATACTTATGATGAAAGATGGAAAACTCAATATATAACATCGAGGTATAATTGGTTTAGGTATCACATCTTGCAACTGCATTGTGAGAAGGCTTTAAACAAACATATCAAGATCCATTCTCTAAGACATAGCCGAGCAACATATCTTTATGAGTATGAAAATGTTCCTATTGAAAAGATTTCAATACTTTTAGGACATTCTAGCCTAAATACTACCCTACTTTACACCAGAGTTAACCCAAGAAGTGTTTTTGAGTTAATAAAGGATACAAAAGAGATATAATATCATTACTTCTTAATTAAAGTTGCTTAGAATCGTTTATACAAAGAGCTGTTTTCGTCAGCGACGAGGATTTGTTAGAATATGTGTGTTATTTTAAGAATATCTTATAACACTACCTTTTTTTGCTACAACGCCAACTAATCTCTTAGGATTATTGGTTGTATATGTAAATGTTCTAAAATGTGATAACACTGATCCTGGTTTACCATAGAATGGTTTTTTTCTAAATATCTTAAATTTAGATTTTGGGACAAAAACTATAGCCATATTTAATGTTTAGCCATGTAAGCTTTTGCGTAACGCATAGCTTCAGTTTTAGTTTTAAACCATTTAGAGATTGTGTTATAAGAGTTATTTTTACCTCTCAGAACTAAATAACGATAGCCACTTGGAGATTTTCCCCAATCCTCAATAGATAATATTTCCCTTGTTTTTTTATTTTGATTAACATCTTTTTTTGATGATTTATAAGTTTGTTTCCAATCTTTTGTTGCCATATTTAATGTTTAGCCATGTAAGCTTTTGCATATGCTAATGCTGATGATTTAGTTTTGAATTGTTTTGAAATACCATCAATTTTAACTTCATTAAAAGCAACATATTGTGGTCTTCTTGGAGCAGTCAATAAATAAATTTCTTTACTTCCTTTTTTCCAAACATTAAAAGTAACCATTCGATATCCTCTTGGTCTTCTAATATAATTAGTATAACTTTTTTGCTTTTTCCAATCTTTTAATGCCATATTAACTAATTAACCTCTTTTTTAGGTTACTCAAATATTTTAAGGCATCACCCTTTCTTTTGAACCCTTTTTGTGAAATTAGTTTTCTACTCTTAAAATACTCTGCTGTTACAAAATAGTTTTCAGAAAAGCGTTTTTCGTGGATTGTTATTTTATACTTTAAATCCCCTGTTTTCCAAACTGTATCGACCAAACCCATCTTAACTTCTAATTTATACCATCTTACCATCTTAACTTTTTCTCCTAATAGTATTTCCTTTCCTATCCCTTAAAGTAGCATGAGTTCCCTTTGCAGTAGATGAGGAAGATGTTACTAAATACATTTTCCCATTTATCATATATTCCCTACCAACTTGATACCTTAGAGTTCTTGATTTACCCATCTTAATTTAAAACCTCAAATTCTAAATTTTTAGTTCTTCTAATTTTAGCCCTTTCTCGTTTGCCTAATCTTTTATTAAGATTATCTATAGCTTTCTTTGTTGCTACTGCTTCATTAAACCATTTTGTTTTATATACTACCTTTTTTGTTACCATCTTAATTATCTTTCCTATCCATAATAAATTTAGTCTTTTTTGTAGTTCTGTCTATAACCTTGACAGAGTGCATTTGATGAGGACCAGAACTATTTGCTCTTAATACCCTTCTAGCAAAATTAGTTGCACCAAGTAATGTGTTAAAACTCTCTGCAGAAATCCATTTATTAAAATAATGACTTATTTGGTATCGTTTTAACATGGTGGTAATAAGTATTACTACTATTTAAACCTTCCCACTAATCACCAATCAACTTCAACTTGTTCCAATTTCGATTTGTCAAACAATTTACCAAAAGAATCAAAACCCTCAAGTTTCAAATAGAAGTTTAATGATTTCAATAACTTTGTATCATCCAATTCAGTTTCTTTCTTTAGATGATTCCATAATTCTCTTTTATTAGTCATAGTTCTATCCTTAATACCATCAATAGCATTATTAATAATCCTTTCAGGTGTTAACTTCTCAACAATACCAAAGGCTAACTTTTCTTCTTCAGATAATTCACCAACAGCCTTTTTCTCTTCAACCAACTTATCATACTCTTTTGCATAACCAGCAGTAAGTTTGTTAAAAAATATCCTTCCAATATATTCCGGATGAACTGTGGGAAAAACAAAATTAGACCTTGGATTTTCTTTAAGATACTTTTCTTCCCTATCAAGGATTTTCTGAATGTTTAACCCTGTACCACCTTTTCTACCACTAGTCTTACAATATACCTCAGCAACACCTCTACGAACCCATAACCACATAGTGAGATGTGATGCTAACTTTGGATCTACTTCTTTCTCGTAAGGTAATAATAGAAAATAAATGTTAAAGTTCTTACGATTACGGTTTTTCCTTGATGCTACGGTTTGATTAATTTCGCTGAACCATTTTTGCCTATTAACAGCATCTCTACCTTCATCAATCCATAACACTGAACCTTTTTGTGTAATCATCTTTGCAGCAAACTCTGCCGGTGAAATTATGAAGTTATCCCTATCAAACATCATTCCTTCGTTAGTGATGAAGTTTGGTATTTTAGAGAAATCCTTTAAACAGAAATTACCTATAAGATTACTTTTTCCACTATTATGAGTAACCATATAATTATTAGTAATATACCATTTTGAATCGCTATCTAACGAAAAACCATATACCTTTTGTGGTTTACTTTTTTGTGTATAGATTGCCATCCTATTTGGTGCTAAATAAAACTTTTTTTTCTTTCTCATCCTTCTTTCTGTAACTATTGGTAATTTCATATCTCCAAGATAAAAATTAATACTATAATATTCACCTTCAAATCCATAAGATTTTATTTTCTTCTTAACCTTTATAATATCGTATGCTCTTCCACCAATAGAAAATATAAGTTCTTTTATATCTTCTATTAACTTTTTTGATTTAGAAACATAATTATAACCACCGTTTGCATAATAAGAATCACTATCAATCAATCCTGCTAACAATTTTAGTCTATAATTTAAATCAGAATATAAAGCATCTTGTGGAATAAACTTATCTCCACTCTTCTTATATCTTAATCCATAATTATTCAAATCTTTAGCAAAATCACCTAATATAGAAAAAGCATAACTTTTACAGGTTGTTCCTTTTTTATCATATATACTCATTAATTTATATTCCTGTTTCACTCTCTCTATTACTTCTTCGTCGTTACTTGTAATATTTAATGCTTTACTAAATGATCCATCGCCTAACCAAACACCTAATGAATATGGTTTTATTTTACAATTATTCCTATTCTTAAATTTCTCTATTGGGTATGATGAAAATCCTATATTTATATGAGAAAACCCTTTTTTACACATATTATTTATGTTCTCTGCTTTATATTCCTTAATATCCCATTTAGAACTTTTATAATATCTTTTCTTATTCTCATCAGTACCTCTTTCATAAAATTTATGATAAAAAGGTATTATATGATTATTTGAACATGAATATAATTTGTTATGTGAACGATTTGTTTGAACCACATCAAATACATTATCACAAAACCAATTAGTAATAGAAGTAACTTTAGAAAATATATTTTTTCCATCTTTTTGTGGAGATATAACTTCATCGCCAACTTTTATATTTTCTATATTTGTCCAAGTTCCATCAGACATTAATACCTTATCTCCTGCTGGTTGACACCCAGTGTCTCCGGTTACTAATACAAAAACATCTTTCTCAATTTTTAACCTTTCAATACAAGCAGAAATAAATGTTTTATGTGCAATATTATTTTTCTTAAACTTTACTGCATCTCTGTTAGGAAATATTGTTTTCTTACTACCGTTCCAGTTAGCCATTATGCTTCCACTATTCTTCTGATAGTTTCATTCTCTAAATCTTTGTACGACATTTCCTCATCATCTTCGATACCTGCACTAACTATCTTATTGGTTAACATTAGAAGATATATCTGTTCGTATGATTCTTCTAAATCTTCTAGCATTTCATAAAAGTTATCGGTTAACTCGTATGATTCTTCACCCTGTGTTATCTTCTGAATGATGAAATCATCATCAACCCTAGATGTTCTTTCAGCGTTTAATATTTCTCTAGTGCATGAACTTAGAAACCCTAACCAGAATTTTAATTTATTATAATCATATTTAATCTTATCAATATCTTCAATATTTTCAGAGAACGGATTAGCAACCATCTCTTCTTCTGTTTTATTCTTTTTTCCCCATTCCCTTTTACTTCTGAATGAGATTATTGGTCGTGATATTGTAATCATTTCTCTTTGGGCAGATATTATTAAATTTAATGCCCTAACTTGATTAAACCTTCTGTCGTTATCTTTAATATCTTCAACTTTAATATCAACCAATTCACCGGTTCTAGCCTGTTTCATTGAATCTCTATGCCTTATTAATATCTCCAAAGTAATCTCTTTAGAAATATCCTTCATTGGATTAAATATCTTAATTTCTCCACCGTCAGCCATTAGCTATAACTCCTTCTTCTATCATCCATTCTATCAGTATTATTTAAACTCTCTTGTCCTTTAACAGAATCGTGTGTATATTTATTCTCCATTCCACCGACAGCCCTTGAATAATTGGATTGTATTCTGGTGATTAATTCTAAAAAGATTTTATGATTCTGTACTTTCATTTCATATTGTGCAGTTCCATCTGGACATTTAAGGTTATATCTCCCATACCGATATTCAGCGATAGTTTCAAAGATAAAAGCTATTTCATCATATATAGCATCCATATAAACACCAATAACATCTTTACTAATAAAACCTAACTTAATATCTGTTGCTAAATGAGATTGTGCAGTTCTTAAAATATCTTCTGCCTCTGAATCAGTGAAACAGTGTGGTTCTTTCCTTATTAATATCCACTTTTCATTCTTCTGATCGTAAACATTCTTAAATCCCCTAATGCTTCTCTCTAAATCTTTATACTGGTTTTCTAATATAAAATGATGAAAACTCTCAGGTTTTTGTGATGGTTGGATATTCATTTCATCATAGCCACCAAAATCATTAAAATCTCTGTCTTGATTATTGAACATACTATCGTCCTCGTTCATTCCTTCATCAGCACCATCAAACATACCATAATGGTTATTTTCCTTCCTCTCTTTCTTTTCTTTCTTATCTTTATGTTGTTTATAATCCTCCTTCACCCTATCAGCCTTATCTCTTGATTGTTGTGGTAATGTTTTGAACTTGTTAAGAAATCTACCCATAGATTATCTCTTTGGGAAGTTTGGTTCTATCCTATACTTCTTATTTTCTATTTTATCATTAATGTGTAGAACCTCACCAGCTTCATATTTCTCTAAAAGTTTAGCATCTCGTTTAGTAACTTTATCTTTCTTCTCTTTCTTTTTGAATAGTTTAAATTTTACCATTTGTTTAAGATTCTGCTATTAACGATTGAATATTTTTTGTACCATATAATTCTTGTAACTTTGGAATTAATAATGTGTAAGTATTAGCTGCGGCCTTAACACTTTCCATCGCTTTAGCTAAATCACTCATGGCTGCAGCTTCTGCCCTAGCAGAATCAGCCTTATATTCTTGTGCCTCTCCCCAGTTTTGTATAGCCACTATTGCAACAATCATTACTGCTACTATTGCAATCATAGCAAAAGCATACTTTGCAATCGTTGCCCACTCGATTCGTTTACTAACTTTATTAATATCTTTAAATTTTGCATTAAGATTACTTCTTTGAATATCAATTTCTGAATGTCTTGCCGATACATTAACAGTTGATTTATCTGGATTAAAAAACTCGCCTTGATTAGTATAAATTCTATTGTTGTTATCTAATATTATACTATATTCATTAACTCCACTATATTCTGCTGGTTCTGGTAATAGATAACCACCTAATAATGGCTTTTCTAATTCAAAAATCTCTGCTCGTTTAACAAGAGGGAATCTTCTCATCTTATGAATGAATGGATCAGTTAATCTACCATCGGCTAGAACCCTACGAACCTTTAATGTATGTGTCCATTGAGATTTCTTCTTTTTAGTCTTTTTAATAATGAATACTACACCAATAATTATTCCAATAATAACTAATGGTATAAACACCCAGGCATACTTTGCAAGTGAAGATAAAGAACCACTAAACATATCAGTAGCAGGTTTTAATGTTGTACCAATGTCAGCCATAATAAATATATATTTACCTAGTATTTAAATGTTTCTAAAAGAAGTAAATGGGATTTTCACCCATCCTACGATGGTTTACCGTAGTCGTGCAGGTTGAGTTATAGAGAGTTCCCGTTCTCCTGTATATCATAAGATTTAAGCAGTTATATTCGCTATTCCCTCTTTCTTATCAAACAATTTTCTTACATATATCACTAACCATACAACACCTAGTATTGTACCGATAACTGCAAGGAATGCAATTAAGTTAGTAACGAATGATCCGAAATCGGATGTTACCTTAGTAACATTAACACCAGCCAAACTCGTACCAGAAGCGTAAGAGTATGTATATGTAGCGTTAACATCTTCATCAATATATGTAGATAGAGCGATTAATACAACGGTACAATCAGCATCAACAACTGTATAGTTACTAGTTGGAATTACTTCACCACCTGTAGCATTAGTTAAAGATGTTACAGAACATGATGCATCAGAAGCAGTCGATATTATTGCTAATGTCTGTGCAACAGTTGCATTCAAAGCTGTAAGAGTTTCATTTGTATTAGTTCCTGTAGTTGGAATATCAGTAAATACACTATTTTCAGTGATTGATGCGATAACCAAAGCAGCGATAACTACAAGAATTGTCACTGACATAGCTATAACTATTGCGTTCATTAAATCTTTTGCATTTCTTTGTTTTACCATAATAAGAAAATTAAATGGGGATTTCTCCCCAATAATAATTTTTCAGTTTCATAGACATTATTGCTTATTTAAGCAGTGATGTTAGTTAAACCTTCTTTCTTATCGAACAACTTTCTTACATACATAACTAACCATACAACACCTACGATTGTACCGATAACTGCTAGGAACGCAATTAAGTTAGTAACGAATGAGCCAAAGCTATTTGAGATTGCAGTTGTGTTTATGATTGTTAGAGAACTAAATACAGTATTACCTAGTATTGTACCTACAATCAAAGCAGCGATAACTACAAGAATAACAACAGCCATTACAGTTGATACAGCACTCATTAAGTCTTTACCTTTCATTATAAATTAAACCTCCTTTCAGAAGTATCGAAATTAGTATAGAATATCTTGTACACCATAAAAGAGAATACATATTTAGTATATATAAATACTTGTGGTTAAACACCACAAACACATACAAAGTATTTTATTTATAATTGCTTAGCATATACCATGATACTAAGGTCATTAGAATATAGAATCCAATCCAATATCCTTGTAGTACGGTTACTGCAGTAGTGTTCATCGACGCTACAACTAAGGATAAAATGAAGGTTACAAATGATGATGCTGTTAAACTTTGCCAGAACCTTTTCTTACCAGTAGTTTTTAGTATTGTAAAGTAAGAACTACCAGCTATCAATAACCAGAAGAAGAATAGGGTTACTGGAAAAAATACTGGCACTGCTGTTACAACTGATTGGATAACGGGGGTTACACCAATAGTCCCATTAGTGAAGTTTGTGTATGTTTGATATTTGTCCATCTTATACACCGTTCCTTATCCATTTAGTTATGAAGTATAATGCTGTTAATCCAATAATACCACCGAATATGCTTAATAGTAATGTTCCAACAGTTCCACCCAATATCCAGCCCATGAAAGATTTTGTTTGTTTAAACATACCTTTTCCAACACCAGTAATACCATATGATGTTGCTACACTATCAGTACTTCCCAAGAAACCACTCTCCGGATTTGTTATAGATGTTATATTAAGTAAAACATCTGTATCATTAGATACTTCATATAATGTATCACTAATATCAGAATTATAACCACTAAGCTTATCATAACTATCGCCCATAGCATCCGGTGCATTATTTAATATAAAAGTCAGACCAAAGGCTGATAAGCAAAAAAACAATAAACCAAACATTATCCAATTAACACCGAAATCTTTTAAATTATCCATAGCCATATTTATCTATCCTCTTGCCTTGACAATTTAAATATTATTATTCCAGCTGCTACTATTAACCACATTAAACTTCCAAACCCAATAGCAAAAGTTAAACCGTTCAATAACCATAATGATCCTGTAAGTAATAATGTTATTACTGACATTATAACCATCCATTCTGGTGATGATAATGCCATACCGGTTATAGTTACTATGAAAATGAATACTATGAAAAAGTTATTACCTAAGAAACCTAAATCTGTATTTTCTTCCACAAAGTATGATTTACTAGCCATCAATTCACCATCTTTACGAACTTCTAAATATACCATACTATCACCGATAGTATTATTATAACTGCAATCTATCGAACCACCAGAAGAATATACTGTTTCATTACATAAATATGTATTCCCAAACAAATCAATTTGATATAAATAAAGGTTAACTGAAGCTGAACCACTTGGGACACTATAAGTTAAAGTTAATGTTTCATTAACCTTAGTAACCGAATAAGAAAAATCGTCTAATGATTCTAATGTTACAGTGTTCTGAGGATCTACACCACCATATAATTCTTGGGTACATTGTCCAGATAATTCGTTCTCACAATGAAATACTATATTTGTAAATGTGTTAAGTATAACACCATCTTTTAATACTATAACACGATATTTATTAGTGTTTAAATCTACATGAAGTATAGATGTTCCAGTTGAAGATGTTGTTGGTGCTTCAACTACCTTATATGAATCTTCTGCTAAATATTGTCTTAATAATAAAACAACAGCATCTTCAATGGTAACATAATTATCGTTACGATATTCTACTATAAACTCTGTTGAATCATTTGATGCTAAATCGTATAATGCTATATATTTGGGATAAGCTGACATATTAGCATTCTTTACATTATAAAACTCTGATACATAATCGTCGGCAGTATATCTAACTTCATAAAATAATTTGTAATCATTGAATGAGGAATTGGGTGTTAAACATATTGAAGCGTTTGATACATTTGTATATGTTAGATTTATTGATGATACTACAGCAGAAGTAGTTGGATTTGTGATATAAGCACTTATTTCTATATCGCCAAATAACGCTGTTTGTAATTCTTCATCTACTAATAGAAAAGTTGCTAATGCATCACCAGCAGTACAGTTTGAAAAGGCTACATCCGTTACAGTGTGATTATAACTTGTAGTTTCATAAGTTACGCCATCTATGACTAAAAAGAAACTGAATGATATATTTGTATCAGTTGATACTAATGGAGTCGTTATTGTAGAAGAAATATTATATTCGTTACCAGAGAATATAATGTTTGTTGTATAGTTTGTATTATTATATTGAAATACTGCTGAGGTTAATGAGTTTTCCGGACTGACCAATATTGATTCTAATACTGTTGAGGCTTGTCCTTCTGTTATAGTAGCATCATAAGTTGTTGATTGTGTTAAATATCCATCACTACTAAAAACCAATGCTAAATATTCTAAAATACCTGCTGTATCAGAATGAAATATGAATGGGATTAAATAATTACCAGCTATTGCTGTTGCTGATGCTATGTAAGAGTTTATTGTTGATGCAAAGTTTGAGGTTTTTTGTGGTGAGTTTGTTGAGGTTAGGTTTCCTGTCTGAGACCAGATTTGAGTATTGTTTATTTGAATATTGGGATTGTTTGTAAATTCAGATATATTCCAATATATTGCCTCTTCATTTATCACAGAACCAGTATTTGGAACAGTTTCCCCAAATTTAACATAACTCCCATTATAACAATAAACAAATACTCGTTGTTCAAACGCTAAACTATATGATGCTAAATGTAAATTTATTTGATTTGGAAAATAATCAAAACAAGAAGATGGTATTGTAAAATTTGTTATTACTAAACTTATATCCCCAGTTCCAATAGACCAATTTGCACCTATCGCCAACGAAGGCTTTGTATAATTCATATAAAAATTATCTATACCATTATTAAATGTAGACCAATTACCATCATAAGCTGCACTTGGACATGGTGCATTTCCTATGTTATTACATGTTGCTTGATAAACTCCGCTATAATTTAAGTCGCAAAAACCATCTATCCCCGTTTCATTAGATATATTAACAGACTCTTGATAACATAGAGAATCAAAATTGTCATACCCACTCAAATTCATAAAAGCATTAGTAACAATAGTATTTTCTGGGACTGTTAACCATCTAGTTAAATTTTCACTACCACTAAAAGTTATATTTTCTGTTGTTAAACTATTATTAAATTCATCCTCACTCCAAGCACTAACATTAGCAATCACAAAAAATCCAATGAACAAAAACATAAACACTAGAAACTTTTTGTTCATCATTTAGCGAACTTCCCAAAGTATCTTTTACACCTACTACAACAGATATATCCTTTTTGTTTAGTTCTCCATTTGTAGCCACACTTAGGACATTTGATATAATTACCTGTCTTAGCTTTAGATCCTGTTTTTCTCATACTTAATAGAGGATTTACTACTATTTAAATATTTGTAATATTAGATAGATTCAACAATACTCAATACTATTGACAGAAAAACACCTAAACCAATAAAAAATGCTATCATAAATAATCTTAACAATATATGAACCTTTAAAGCACTTAAAAATTCTACATCGTGATACTCATCATCAATCATAAGTTTCATAATAAAATATACCCCATTTCATATATTTACGGTTCAGTTCTAAAGCATCAATGGAATCTAATATTAAAGAATTTAATGTTAATTTGTGGGTGAATGCTATCATGTTCTTTTCTAGTTGAGTTAACATAAATTAAATAGGTATTTGAGGTTTATATATGTTCTTGTTATCATTTAGAAGTAGATTAAGTAGTATTTATATAGTAGAAGTGTTTGGTATAATTAAACTTGCAAAGTTTAAGCATAAAATGGTAGACAACACAAAAAGCAACAAAACAAAGGCAAAGTATTTTCTTGATAATAATTTTAAATCTCATATTAAAGTTAAACCTACTGGATCAATGGATGGATATTTTAAATCTGAATTGATCGATGATATTTTCTATTGGTTTGAAACATTAGAAGGTAAAAGAGAAATGCTATTCTTATTAGATATTTATGAAATTAAAATTTATGAGGGTAGAACTGATGGATAGTGCAATAAACATTTCAACTAATAAATTAATTAGTGCGTTTGAAATTCATAAAAATGGATCATATCAGAACTTAATTAAGGGTGAATGGATTATGCCACAGGATTCTGTGTCTAATTATGAAGAACTAAATGATGAAGACAAATATACTCATTATGTAAAAGAGAAAGAATATAGAAATAAATTTGGAACTTATGTATGGGTATCACCACATTTCTCAAAATATCCAGGATCTAAAGCTGATACAATTCCGGAGAGTAAAGAACATAGACAAATAAAGAATTGGTTATTTACTAAAATCAAAAACGATGACTTATTAATTGTTTATTCAAAGGGTTCTAAAAAATATAAGTTTGATAACTTTGTGAAATTATCAGAATTAGATATAAATTGGAATAATTATAATATAGAAGTTTCTACAAAGGGATACAAAACATTGAGAGCAGATATACTTTTACAATTTAATAAAAAACATATGTTTTTGGGGAATGGTATTTTTATTGAAATACAATTGAGTAAGCAGTCTAAGAAAGAAACTTATGAAAGGAGTTTTTCAAGGGCAATACATGGATATTCAACAGCGTGGTTATTTGAAGATGACTTTTTATTTGATGAAGAAAGTGGAGATTTCCAATTAAAAGAGGAAAAAATAAACCTATTTAGCTTTTCAAGTGAATTAAAATATAGTGGAAAATCATTTGTGAAAAACTTAAAAATTGTTGTTGAAGAACAATGCAGATATATAGATGATAAAATTAAGGAATCTAATTATAATGCAACTAATATAACAAATAATATTGATAAAGCTATAATTGATATTAACAGACAATTATTACAAGCTAAAGAAGAATCATTACAAGAAATGGAAGATAGTAAAGATGAATTGGCAAATAAAATAAGGAATTTAGAGAATAACCCATTAGAAGAAATAATGGAAATATATGATAAATATTTGGAAAGTAAAAAAGATAAGATTATTGAAGAAGTCGATAAAGTTTTAGTTAAGATGAGAGAGGTCCAACAAGAATGTATAGATCATATCTTAGAAATTGCATCTGATAAAAAGAAAAGTATAGAAGAAACATATCCAAAAGTTATAGATTGTAACAAGTGTGGTGGCATAATGGTATTTAAAATAACACCAAATAAAAAAAAGGAATTATATGATTGCCAAAACTGCGAAAATGTAAGTTGGGTAAAATAAAAATGGAACAAATAAGATTTATAAAAGAGTTCAATAATAAAAAAATTGGTGATATTGTAAACTGTTCTAAAAAATCTGCTGAATCTACAATCAATGCAGGATATGCAGAATATTTTATAGGTGAAAAACTATCTATTAATTTAATTGATAATAAAGATTTTAATGGATTCCATAATTATATATTGGAGTTTATTGGTGAAGATGAATATATATTATTACAAGAAATTGAAAAGTCATGTAAAATATATAACCTTACAAAAGGTGAAGCTACTAAAATAGTCAACTCGGAAAAGAAGAAGATTAGAGAGAAATTGAGAGAAGAAAAAGATGTATCATTACAATCTAATAATATGTTAAAAGATGAGCTGCTTGAATGTATTGATGAACTGTGGGAAACTTGTGATGATAATCTGTTTATAAGAATATGTAAAGAAGATTGGAGAAAGGCTAAGTATTATTTTGTTTTAAGGTTATTGAAAGAGCATACTTATGATATAGGAGGTAATACGATTTGTGGGATTAGAACATTCAAAGATAATAAGGAAATAATAATTTATGATGAAACAAATGGTACTTATGTACAAAATGGTGATTTATATTTAGCACATTTAATAGAAGATAGGTTAAAAGAAAAGGCTGAAAATAAACAGGTTAATGAGATCATTGAATCAATTAAGAGAAAAACTTATTATAATAGAGATGATTTAGATAAACAACCAAAAAATATTAAACCTGTTGGTAATGGATTATTAAATCTTGAAACTAATGAATTGTTAGATTTTACTCCTAAATATATATTTTTGAATAAAATAAATATTAATTATAATAAAGATGCAAACTGTGATCGATTTAAAAAATTTTTAGGAGAAGTTCTACAAACGGAAAAAGATATTGAAATTATCCAGGAATGGTGTGGATATTGTCTACTAAATGATACAAAATATTCAAAGGCATTATTATTATTTGGTGATGG
>Ga0222667_1000341_pt1 | contig 22522 bp, 23 predicted proteins | sample AntAcemetagen657_FD_179854 | JGI IMG/M metagenome (GOLD analysis project Ga0222667, IMG submission 179854) | Saline water microbial communities from Ace Lake, Antarctica - #657 | ecosystem: Environmental > Aquatic > Non-marine Saline and Alkaline > Saline | place: Antarctica: Ace Lake... | reverse complement strand
TTTAATATGTTGCAAGAATTAGATTTATGTGATAATATTATAGCAAGATGGGTCAACGCTGACTATCTAGCTAATAAATTAATTACATATTATGAAAAATTGGGAAAAAAGTAATTGTTGGATTTGGTAGAAGAGGTGATTTAGGTGGTAAAACTTTAATGCTAACAGATAGATGCGGTAAAGTTTGCAATCTTAATATTAATAATGAAGATTATAAAATCCTAGGCAGGGAATTAATATTATCTGATATACTTTTGGCTTTTGATAAAACATATCCAGCTATTTATACTCTTGATACTGATGGAGAGTTTTGTAAATGGATTAATTCTGAAGAAAGTGTTGAAACAGGTGTTTATTGGAATCTTAAAGAAAATTACGATAATCAATCAGACGAAGTCAAGCAATTCCTTACTAAATTATTAATAGGCAAATCAAACACTTAAGTTTGAGTTAATATAGATTTATGGAAAAAACTTATAAATATGATAGTGAAATTGTAGATTTAGTTCATAAAATAATGGGCAATGGAACTATGGTTGTAGAAACAATCAATGAAGCTTTATTAGTAAAGTATTTTGAATTAAGAGGAACACCATTGCCAATAGAGAAAACTTTTAGAGATATAGATAAAGATTTTAAAAGAGAAGTAGGAGAAGTTTAACCCCAAAAATATGATAGAGAGAATATGGAAACAGACTTAAGAGTAATAGTTGCTATTCAGTGCCATTATGACAATGATTTTTAAATTAATAACTTCTTAAAATCAATAGCATTACGAGGTTGGAGTTTGCCATCCTCTGTTTTTTTCATTATAAAGGCATCGTTACGTTCTTTTTCGTCTACCTGAGAGGCTTCAATTTTAACCATACCGTTAGGATTCAATTTATATAATCCACGTTTATAATCACCGCAGTTCTCTACTAAAAGGATATACTCGTGTCCTTGATTTATGAGTTCAGCTATTTTTTTTTTATCAAATAAGGTTAAAGGTTTTAAGAGCCTTAGAGAGAAAACAACTCCAGTACCGAGAGGATAATTCCATGCTACCTTTTTATCGTAAGGGGAATAGCTATCGTATAATCCGTCATACTCTCCGTCTACATAGTAATCGTTCTCAATAGCGTGGATTTTACGCCCACTAGAAGCAGGGTATATTCCGTTTACTGTTCTCCCAAATGAGGCTACCGAGGTTTGAACAGGCGAATAAGATTTAGCATCATTATAATTAGATTGACGTACATATTCGTAGTTAAATTCTATAAACTCAAGTATCTTTTTACCTTGCTCTATAAGATTCGCAGGGACGGTTTGATAGTAAGAAGACCAACCATTTATATAAGGATAGTCTGCCTCTGGAATAAGACCGTAAGTCCGTACTGCTTGGGCTACTCTTTTAAAATTGTTCCCTGACCACGAAGTGTTTGACATCTTAGCTAAATATCGGTCTGAGAAGTTAGCCTTTCCATTCTCTATTAAACGAAAATGTTTAAATATCTTGACTATCTCTTGAATGTCTTCGTCTGCTTCGTCATTATTAACCATCGCTAACATGCGATTAACAATCTGTTGATGACACTTCATGTTTGAAAAACTGACGCAAGCCATTGTTTCCGTACCTCTGTTTTGTTTTTCGGGGTCTGAACGATACGCCTTACAATCTCTGTTCGGGAACAAGACTTTCTTGACCGCTCCTAACTGACCCATTTCGTCAGGTATGTGTTGATAGTCCTCCTCTGTAAAATTGTATTGGCGTAAACCTCTTATCCCTATTAAGAATAAAAGTTTGTTACGCCAGAAATAAATTAAATCTTTCATATATATAGATTAAATAATCACCTGTAAGATGACCAAGTATATAAGTCGTTATTAAGACGAGGATTAAAGTGAAATAGAATACATATACAAAATTGCTGTCAAACAACCTAAAAATCCACCTGCAAATCCACATATAAAACTGAGTATTGATAAGCTCATTTTCTAAATCCACCTAAGGTTAAATCTCCCTTATTCCAACGCTGATACCAATTATAAACTCCTGATACTGTTGCAAATACAGCACCAATAATAAACATTGTTTCTTCTTGTTCTAATACGAATCCAAAATGACTGCTAACGGCTACGATTAAACCAGCGAACATACCAATATTTGCTAATTGTGTAGAACTAAATTTCATATATAAAGTTAATATTAAGCTATACGAGAACGTCTTACTTTATGAGCGTTTTGAATACGTTGTTTAAAAGTCCTGACTCTCTTAGACGCTTGTTTTTTCATTTTTAAATTAAGTTTCATTGTACTAAGTTAATTTTTTCTACTTCTTTTTCAAACAGATTCTTAATCCATTTAACATCTGTTTCTACAGTTGTAATCTTTGTGTTTAAATCAGCTACGTTCTGAAAAATGTCATCTTTATAAGCATTTAGTTTTCCGTCTACTCTCATTATAAAAGAGAATAATCCTCCGTAAAAAAGTGCTGATAAACCTACAATCTTCCAAAAGGTAAGTTGAGATACTGGTTTGTCATTCATAGTTTAAAGTTAATTATTCAATCATTATTATTCCTGCTGATGGATAAACTGGTTCTGTTACTGGAACTGCAATAGTAATTCTTAAAAATGGGTCAGAACCGCTTGAACCTAAATCTAAATAAATTCTTGCAAAACCTGTTACTGGTGTATCTGCTATATCGTTACTATTCCTAGTTCCTAGATAACTGTTTCCTGTATCGTTTATAAAATCAAAGTTTGTGATTGTGATTGCGTGTTCAGCATCTGCTTTTAATACGTCATAAGTTTCTGAACCGATGCTGGTGCTTCCAAAGTCATTCATATCCTCTGACTGTAAAGGGTGGTTTAAATTTCCGTTATCTGTATTGTTTAGTAAGATACATACTGAACTATCTGAGTCGCCTGAGTCTGCGTTTCCATTCATCCAAACTTCTACTGCTGATATAGGGTCGCCATCTGGTATTCCTGATGTGTCAAATGCCCAATCATATCGCATTACATAAAAAGTAGCTCCACTTTTCTGTGTTCCGACAAAGGTTCCTTTCCCATTTACTGCTTGTACCACTAGATTACCAGTTGTCGCATCGTGAGCAGTATCCCAACTTGTACTAGCTACATATATTCCTTTCGAGGTAGATATAGTGCTTGTATAATCGTCTGAGGCTATTGCTTTTTTAAACAGCCTGTCAAACCAAGTAATCTTAGTATATTCATCAAACAATTCTATAGTAGTGGTTGCCCCAGAAATAATCTTAAATACGTCTCCGTTCTCTAAATAAACTTGGTCGCCTGCAAAATAATCTTTTGTATCATCGCTATAAACTCTCTCATTTGAATACTTTGAATTTCTAAAGATAAACTCTTCATCAACTTTAATGTCTGAAACATAATCATAACTTACAATTTGCTTAGCTATTAAGGGCGTCGATGTTGCCTTTGCCCCAAGCGTTTCTGACTGCACATAAATAGTAATTAACCGATGCTCAATTATCTTTTCTTTAGGAGCTTTAAAGTGTTGCTTACCTAAATCATTAGAACAACCATATAAAGGAATAATTAATAATAATAATAAAAGTATTTTTTTCATATTAATTGTCTATCGAATAAGTTATTTCAACATGAAGCCAATCTGGGTCGCCCGCCGCAGTTCCCATCTCTACAAACATCTGCTCACGAGCGTTAAATGTTCCGTTAGCAATAGAACCATCATCTTCTGCTCCAGCTACAGTACAAGCAATAGTTTCTGTATCGTTAGTTCCGTCTGATATGAAAATGTCTTGGTCGGTTGCAGTAACTACAAAACATTGAATATTTGTAATTGTTAGATTCTCTTTAAAAGACTTTATAGGTATCACTGAAAAGTTACGGAAAGTAGTTGATGCGATGGAAAAACCAACTGTTTGGTCGGAAGGAATAACTGCCACCTTAGAACCATCATAAATCTCTAAAGAACTTGTAGCTGTATTTAATTGTATCTCACCAGTAGCATCAACTGTGCCGTCTTGCGGAAGTTCTAACGAAGTCGCTCCACCAAAGTCTATAACACCTGTTGATGTTATAGTTCCATCTGCGTCAAAATTTGAAGAACCAATGTCTATATTACCAAAACCTGAAGCGATTGAGCCTGAATTTAAAGCACCAGTAGTAACGATACTAGCTGAACCTGCTATTGGTGAATATATTGAAGCTAAAGCTGTACCACCGATTATAATATCGTTAGCACTTTCTAAATCAGTAAACCAACCTTTTGTAACTCTGTTTGTAGTATCAGCAAGAGAGCCGGACATTGTTATATCATTAGCACTTAAAGCTAAAGTTCCACTAGAGGTAATCGCTCCTACTCCTAAAGTTCCTATTCCTGCTAGGTTAAGAGTTGCACTTGTTCTGTTAATATCTACTGCTGTTGAACCGATATACATTGTTTGGTCTACAAGAGCATAACCTGATAAGTTTTGGTCGCCTGTATTAGAACCTGAAACATCTACTGCCCCACCACCTATAGTTAAAACAGAATCATTACCAGCATCCGCGGTTAAAGTTAATGTGCCTGTATTTACAGTTAGTGCAGTTGTAAGAGTAGCGTTTGTAACTGTCGCTGCGTTTCCTGTTATTGAACCAGCGATAGCGTTGGTAACGTCTAAGTCTGTGAACCAACCTTTTGTAATCTCTGTGCCGTCTGCACCTAAATCACCTGTAAAAAGAAGATTAGATTGGTCATAAGTAAGTGAAGCATCACCCTCTATTGTTCCATCTCCTGTCCATACTCCGATTTGACTATTAGCTGGAGTGCCTACTTTAGAAACGTCTCCACTTCCACCAGAACTTAAACAAGTTCCGTCAGGCAACTCAAAACATCCATTGGTTAATTTAATACCACCAGTTGAAGAAAACGTAGATGTCGCAACTGTAAAGTTTATTCCAGTTGTATCTCCTACGGAAAGAAGTGTACCAGCACTTGTTGTTCCTATTCCTACATTTCCATCAAATCTATTCTCACCTGCATCTGACCACATAGCATAAGCTTTTTCATCTGCTACTAATCCTTTTAATGGAGCTTCAATATATAAATTAACTGAATTTGTTAAATTTGCTCCAGTATCAATTACATTTACATCCTCTAAATAAACATTAGCTATAAAAGCATGAGTTCCACTACCAGCAGAAACAAGTTGACCTGCAAAACTATTAGTATGGACACTTGCATTAATTGCTGCTGTTAGTTGACCTGCAAAACTAGACATGCTAGCAGTCCCTGATGGAGAAAGATTTCCTAAAATACCAAAAGCTAAATTTGCACCAATAGCAGATCCTACTCCTATTGAGCCAAATTGAACAGTGTTTGTTGTGTTTATACTTTGAGGAAGAGAAAGAACTGCTGTATTACCAGCTCCATTGTCAGTAACTGTTATCTGATTGGCTGTTCCAGTTAAAACCCTTTCATCAGTTAAATCTCCATCAGCCGTTAAGACTAAATATTCTGCACCAATAGGAGCGCCACCACCACCACCACCAAAAGTAGAGGTAGAAACCCATTCTAAGTTTCCTGCATAATTTGTTATAAGAGCTTCGCCGTTACTTCCCTTAGTAAGACCTTCGACTGTATTAGCTCCGTTAGCGTATAGAATGTCTTGGTCTGCATAAGTTGAATCCCATGTTGATGTTGTCCAATTAGGAGTAGCGGCTGAACCTGAACGAAGCATTTGATTAGCTGTGGCTGTTCCAGCAAGAACTTCCATACTATCTGCGTCTGTGTAAACTATTCCGCCATTAGAAGCGGTCATATTCTTATTTGTGCCACCGTATGTAAGACTGATAACATCTGCTTCCCACGCTCCTGTTCCTATAGTTCCTAGAGTAGTTATATTTGTAGTACCTTCCATTGTTGATGTCGCAGTTCTAATAGAATCATATATTGCGTCTGCAGTAGCTAGAACTGTAGTCGCTCCGTCTGTTATTGCTCCAGTGTCTGCGTCAATCTCTAAAGTTCCTGCGCCAGTAGTACAGGTTAAAAAGTCATCACAATTAAGCGTGGCAAAAACAGGGTCATCAGCTGAGTCGCCTATTAAGAGTTGTCCGTCTGTACCGACTGTAAGGGCTGCAAGTGGGTCTGTTCCTGAACCTACAATTACACCGTGGTCGGTAAAACTTGAAGCACCAGTACCGCCTTGAGCGACTACAACGTCTGTAAATCCTGCCGCTAAAGAACCAGAAGTTAAAGCACCTACTAAGATTATATTTGCATTACCAGTTGAAGAAGCTACACTCTCACCTGAAAATAAAGCATCTAACGTAGTTATGCTAGTTATATCTGAATTTACAGTAAGAGTATCGCCTGCCATTATAGTAGTGTTTCCGTTGCCACCTGCAATCGTAAGAGTATCGGTCGTTGTATCGGCGGCGGTGCTTCCGCTATCACCAGCAATAGTTTCCCATAAGTTTTGGTCAGGGTCGCCACCACCTGCTGATGAAGTAGTTGCAATCATTTCACCAGTAACTCCGTCTATGGCTACAAGAGTACCTGCTGGAGTTATTAAATTTGGAAAAAAAGCTGTACCAAAGTAAGCGTCTGTTGAGGAAGCGTAAGAAGCTGAAAATAAAGTTGAGGTAGCATTACCGTCTATTCTTACATTTCCATAAACATCTAAAGCAAAAGCGGTGTTCGGAGTAGAAGTTCCTATACCTACATTTAGAGTAATATCATCTTGATATATAGATGTGGTATTTTCTGACCAAGGGGTAGAAACAGAAGGGTTAGAACCTGCCCCACCACCAGTAGCTTGATTTCGTATATCATAATAATATACGCCTGTTCCCGACTCTGGGACTTCTTGTATCACTCCTGTTCCTGTATTTTTTACTACTACAAAGGCTACTGGTATCCATAAGTTTTTAAGCAAATCATCATCTGGTTGGTATACTTGCGCAGAAAATTCATCTTTAATTACTTGTTTAACATCTTTGTATTCCTTACCTGCTGGAATAACATCTCCTTTTTGCACTAAGGCAAGGATACGAGAACCACCACCATTAATAGGTATTATACCAAGAGTAACACCAAAGTATTTATCGTTGGATATTGTTTCGCCTGTTGAATATTCGTCATTAAAATCATAAGTCGTTGAAGTGGCGTATGTGCCATCATTTTTAGTATAAAATAAAGTTTCCACCGAGGTAGAAGCAAAATCAGAAGTAAGCTCATCAAATATTATAGCCATTGTTCCTGTTGCTATTCTTACATCACCACTATCTGCGTATATATCCATTCCGCTTCTATACTGTGCTCCGTCATGCCAAAATCTATGGTAAGTATTAAAGATAAAATCTTCTGACCATAATTGAGCTGAAAATGAACCATAATTAGTAACCGTGCTATCGTGAACAGTTCCTGCTTTTATATTTGCAATATCAACGTGATTTACAATACCCTCTGGACTTGTGTTACTAGCGACAAGTTCTGGAGCATCACCCGTATTTTTAACATATACATAAATATCTTTAGGATTAGCGTCTGTGCCTGCGTAACTTTCAATATCAACTGTCATTGTCGCCGCTACATTTATTAAGACTTTATTATCAATATTAAATGCAAAGAAGCCAGTTCCACTTGCCTCTGTGATAGTATAAGTCCACACTCCACCGGAAACTGCGTTTGTGATTGTATAATCTAAATAAGATGTATTACTTCTAATTCTACGTTGAGCAGTTGCTAGATTATTAGCTGAAAATGCTACTCCATTATCGTCTGTAAAAAAGGCATCTGCAAAAGTATTATCTGCATTTCCAAGTTGATAAAGATTATCTGTAAGAGGGAATATATCTTTGGCTGTAGTTGAGGAGTTTAAAGCAATATTTCCTGCAAAAGAAGTATTACCAGCTCCTGTCCAAGCATTATCTTGAGTAAGTAGCCAATCTTTAGTAGAGGTTGCTTGTCCTAGTGGGTCATAAAGTCCTGCATGGTCGCCCCACCCGTAAGCTGTGTCCCAATTAGAGCTATTATTAACTGTAGTACATTCTATTTGCGTTCCTGTTGTATCGTAATTACACAAAGTATCATCTGTTAAAGTACCTTCATTTATTGAGAAAGTTCCAGTTGTTAAATCAAGTAAAGTTCCGCCTGCTGTGTAAGTTGTGTCGGTAGGAGTATCGCAAGTATTAGTATCTCCTATAGTAGTAATATACTTTCCAGCCGTACAAGCTATTGGATAATTATCGTGAGTAGTCCAATCTGCTCTATCTACAAAAGTTGTTGAGGCGATAGCCTGAGTATATGCGTCATTAATTAAAAGATAAGTCGTAGAGGCATAAGCCTGACCTAAATAACCACCTAGAGCGTGGTTACCCCAATCGTAAGCCGTATTCCAATTTGCTGAATTATTAGTTATAGAAGTATCCCAAGCTGAACCTGTTGAAAGAGGAATCCCAGCATCAGGATATGTCATATATTTATTTGTCGCTCCTTCACTTAAAGCGTCTGTGCTAGTGGCGTTAAAATATGTATAAAAATCTGAACCGAATGATGTTAAAGTTCCAGCCCAAGCTCCTGTGTTATCTAAAGTGATTGCCTCAGTAGCACAATTTATACCAACACCTTCAACCTCTGAACAATCAAAACCAATAGCATCATCAGTAAATTTAATTCCTGTATCTGCGGTGGCGTTAGTATAATCTGAAAAATCCCATATATGAGTCGTGGATGAGATTGTTTCTCCTATAAGGGCGTTGAGTTCTGCTAAGGTATCAAATGAACTTGATTTACCGTCTAGTTCTGTTTGAAGGTCAGCTTGATTAGAAAGAGTACCTAAAATTTCACCCCAATTTACAACTGCTGTTATTCCTAACGTAGAGGTAGCTAAAATATCATATCCACCATTACCATCGCCTACTAACATTTCTCCGTAAGACGGAAGCGTAGAAGTTCCAGTACACCCCTGATAAGGATAACAAACAGAAGCACCTAGATTTGCCATCTGTGATAATTCGTTAGGAGTAATTTCAATAGCCATTACTGCTGTTGTCATTAAGATACCTGCTAAGATTGTAAGTAGTTTTGTCATATTTTTATAATTAAGCACGTCTGTAGTCTACTCTAATTTTCGCCCCATTAGGAGGAGCAGTTAAAAATGTTATTGTTTTTGCTGAATAAGTAAAATCTTCTGTTAAAAATAGTTCTACTGTTCCAACCTTAACGTGTAAAGAGGTGGAAGGACTAGGTGTGTGGTTAATATCGAAGTCTGTTTCTATTCCGTCTCCTGTTCCTACTAATTCGTTATCTATTGTTCTAATAGCCCAAGAACCTACATTAAGACCACCACCAGATACTCTGCCTAAGTTCTTATTTTCTTTAATACCTTTAATAGCAGAAGCGTCTATTCTTTCATCTCCACTTAAGAGTTCTAAAGCGTCTCTAATCTGTTCTCCCATTTTAGGTAAGTCATTTTTAATCTCTTGTATTTCAGGTATTTTTATCTGTCCTAAGACCTTGCCAACAATTACTTCTTCGTCAGCGTCTTTTCCATCTACTCCGTCTTTAATCTGAGAAACTTTAATATCAATCTCATCATTCTTTGACTGAGATGTTGAAAGCATCTTTGAAACCTCTGATTTGATTAACGCTATAAGTTCGCTTTTAGAGAGTTCGTTATCATTCTTATTCTTATCAGACAACTCCTTAAAAGCGTTTAACATCTTACCAACAGCTTCTACAAGTTTATCATCTGACTTCTTTGAAAAATCAACAACAGTCTTAAAATTCTCTACAAACATTTCTTTAGTAAGAGAATCTGGGTCTAGTAATGAGAGAAGTCTCTGTACCCCTACTATTTGTTTTTCATCTAATCCTTTTGGCATAAAAATTCTTTTAATTGTTCTAATGTATTATTTATTTTTCCGTAAATCTTATGAAATTTATTATGACATTTCTTACATAAAGTAATTCCGTTATCAATATCAAATCTTAACTCTATATATTTACTAAAATTTTTAATATGATGTGGATGTAAATATACTCCTTTTAAATTACATTTTTGACAAGTATGATTATCTCTTTTAAAAATCGCTTCTCTCCATAAACGATATTCAACTCCACTCCTTACTTTTTTTTCTTCACTTCTTGAATTTCCACCCTTCCAATTATAACATTTCTCTTTGCTTTTTTTCATTGTGGCACTAATTTTTAATCGTGTTTTTTCTGTCTGTTTATGACCATTTTTACCTTTTAATGCTTTACTTATATTTTCACATCTTTCTTTTGAATATTTACCGTGCTTTCTACCATTATTAATAGTATTTCCTAACATTATTTTTCTCATCTTTTCTTTCGTTTCTTCTGATAATTTTTTTCCTTTCATCCATTTTCCAAATCCTTTTTCTTTAGCTATTTTTCTTATTTTTTCTATTCTTAACAATTCTGCTTCTTTTGTTTTAGCTCTAGGCATATAATTTTATTTAATTACTATATACCTATATTATCAATTAAACCTTCCTTTGTCAATTTATCTTTTTTATTTTTGCTTCATTAGTTAAAGGCATATTATTTCTTTATTTCTAATAACCAAGAAAATAACATTATTCCTAGTAAAATTTGTATCATATTATCTAAATAAAATTTCTAATATAGTTATAACTGTATTTCTTTCATTAATTGGTAACTTTTTTATTTGTTGTAAAACAGGTTCAAGTTTTTGAGAAGCTATTCCAGTTAAAGCAGCTAACTCCCCAATAGATTTTGGTGTTATTATTGTATTAACAAGAGTTCTAATAGTATCTCCTATGCTAACCGCCGCTCTTGAGGGAGCTTGTCCTAATTGACGACCTGCTTCTGTTGCAAGAATATCAATACCCTCTCTCTTTTCTAATTGCTCAATAAAACTTCTTGATAACGCCTTATTAGAATTAAATAACTTGTCTATTTTTCCAGCTACTTGTTTAATAGCTTGTGGACTTATTTTACCGCTTGGAATTGAAAGTTCTTTAATCAATACTTCTAAAAAGTCTTGTTCTTTTTCAAATTGTGCATTTAATTTTCCAACTGCAGGAACTCTATCACTAATATAACTTCTAGCTTGTCTTGATAAATCATCAATCACATTATTAAATTCTTTACTTGCTGTACCTGATTTTCTGAATTTTGAAATTTTAATGGCTAAATCATTAAATCCTTTAGGTGTTGTATCTTTCCAATTATCTATGAGTTCAAATGATTTCTTTAAAAGTTTTTCCTCACTATCAACAAAAGGAGATTGAATAAAATCAAATTCTTTTTTTGTTCTATTTACATCAACTCCAAATTTTCTTAATGAAGAAGTAACTTTATCTTTTAATCCTTTCATTGTAAGTACGAAAGTTTCACCATCAACTTTAATAGTTGTTTTTTGTCCTTCTGTTAAAACTTTAGGATTTCTACCCAAACGTTGCGGTAATTCTTCTAACGCTTTTGCATAAGCATTAGACGCTGATTGTTTTATATTTTTAACACCTTGCAAAATTTTAGTAGCAACATTCTCTATGACTTTAACCTCATCTCCTCTTAATCCAACTCTTGCTTGTTCTGGCTTTGCAATTACTTGTTCAATAACATCTACACCTTTTCCAGTAATAGCACCTGCTATATTTTTACTAAAAGATTTGAATAATCTACTTGTTAAACCAAACGCACCTTTAGTGATTGGTCCAATAATTGGTACAACAGCACCAATACCTGCTCCTGCCCTAGCTTCTTCTCCAAATTCGCCTGTTTGTACAGCAGTTTGTCCGCCAATTAAACCAGCTTCAGTTCCTGCTCTTACTCCTAAACGAGTTGCTTTTCCTAACTTCCCACCTAAAGCTCCTAATTTACCAACTTTACTTAATTTTGTTGCAGCACCTCCTGGAAGAAAAAACTCAGCTATTTGTTCTCCAAAAAAACCTATTTCTTGAAGTCTATTTTGTGGTTTAAATATTTCAGGTTTTTCTTCAGGAACTAACTGACCTCCCGTTATGCTACCTAATAATCTACCCGCACCTCTAGCAGTTGATAAACCACCTTTAAAAATTCCTTTAGTAATTTCTACTCCTTTACCAGTTGTTAATTCGGCGGCTCTTCTTAATCCTATGCTTTGTTTTATAGGTTTTTGTTCATCAGTCACAACTTTAAAACCACCTCCACTTAGAAAATCCTGTTGAGAAACAGTTTTAAAACTTCCGCCTTTTAAAAATTCTTGTTGTGATATATTTGCCATATTTTTAATTTAATCTTTTTAATGTCCCGTCTTCTTGAACCTCTACTCTAACACCTTCTTCATTTTCAAGTATTTGTCCTGCTTGAACTTGTTGTTCGCCTATTGTAAATGTTTGAGTTTCAGTTTCTTGCGTCTGTTCTCCTCTATATAAATCTAATCTTAAATTATTATCAGTTAAAGAATTTTCATCTAACTGAGGTAAACCAATAGTTTCTCTTAAATTATTAAGTTCTACTAATGGATTTTCAGCTAACTGATTTAATTTAATCATAAAGTTAGCAGGAGTATCTGATATTTTAGGAATTAAAGGTTCTAAGAAACGCTCTTCACTTTCAGTAACCGCTGTACCTGATAATCTATTACGCATTTCAGCTACTTGTGAAACAACTTGGCTTTTTATCTTTTGAGCTTCTGCACTTCTTAATCTGCCCATCCATTCTTGCATAGTACCTTTTACTACTCCGATAGGATTTTCTACATCTTTAAATACTTTTGTTTTATCTGCTCCACTAATTAAATTCCTTAATTTAACAGCTCTATCCACTGCTGTCTTTACTGTTGGTTCGCCAATAAATCCATCAGGGTCTATTTTCTTGACTTCTGCCATTAAAGCATTCTCTACTTTCTTGATAGCTTCGACTGGTTTATTATCACTTAATAATCTTGATAATCCAAACATATCAAAGTCAGCTAATGGGATTGATTGCATTACTGTTGATATTAAAGAGTCTCCCAATTCTTGATTTTGCGTAGGTTCATATCCGAAAAGTCCTCTCATAATACTTTCCCTAATCTCTCCAGTGTTAGCATCAGGTTGTTCTTTTAAAGTAGCTTTGATAATTCTTTCAATTCTTGCACTTTCTTCATTAGCAATTCTTGTACCATAAATGACTTTTCCTAATTGAGCTGTTAAAACATCAACATCTTTACTACTTAATTCTCCCTCTCCAGTAATTTTTCTACGAGCTATATTCTGTGCGATAGCGTTAACTCCACTTTGTAAATCAGGGAAAGCAAACATATCTCCTCCAGCGACTAAACTATCAGTATTACCAACATTACCAGGATTATTACCTCTAGCTCCGACACCTAATGTTCCAAACTGGCTTTCTTGTTGCATTATGGCGGTAAGAATTTCCCAACTAACACCAAATTGTTCTGAAGCGTTTTGTACTTCTTCACTCGTAACTGGACTATTAGGAGAGACACTTTGAATATAATTATCTATATCCTGAGGAGTTTCAAACTTTATATTATTAAAAATGTTACCTACAGCATTTCCCCAATTAGGGTCTGTGGCATAAGAAGTAAAATCAAAGCCATCTATAACCTTAGAAGGGTCTGTTGGTACTCCCGTAATAGGGTCTGTTGATGGTGAAGTAGAGAAGTCTTTAATTGTCTCACCAGTTTGAGTGTCTATTAAAAGAGAACGACCATCATCAGTCTTTATAACTTGCGTATCTGCTTTATCGTCTGCAATATCAGCTAAACCTAAATCCTTTATAGTTTCACCAGTTTGTGTGTCTATAAGGACTTTTCTGCCTCCTACCTCTACTATTTGAGTTTTCTGTTCTTCTGCTAAATCAAATACTCCAGCTTCAGAGGCAAGTCTAGTTGCTTCTGCGGCACTAGGAGCTGCTTGAATACGACCTAAGGTAACTGCATCTACGCCTTTACTCGCCGCTTCAACGGCTACATTCTTAATAGCTAGTTCTTCTGCTTCTTGTTTTGCTACTTGTTTCTCTTTGGCTTGTTGAGCGTTTAATTGAGTTTGCGCTCTTTTTTTATCTTCTAAAGAAAACTCTGGTGATTGTAAAATAAGTTGAAGGTTAGCACTCTTAGCGGCGATTTGTTCTCTTATAGGGTCAAACTTCTGTGCTACCGCTCTGTCTACCTGTTGTTGGGCTAAACCTATATTACCCCTAGACGCTTCTAATAATGAAGATACAGAAAGGGCTTGTATGGCGTTAGTACGCAGTCTAGCGGTCTGTAGAGGTCGTAGTCCTCCTACTGTAATACCTCTCCCTGTTGCCTCCTGTTGAAGCTGTAAAGGGATTGCTTGTGCCTCATTCTGGATTGCTTTGAGTTGAGCGGTTAAATCAGTCTGCATAGTTTGTAACGCAGGTAATCCAGCCGTTTCTTCTTGCTCTGCTCTAAAAGCTGACTGACCTACTAAACCACCTGTAAGCTCTTGTAATTGTTCTGTAAGACCTTGAGCCTCTTGTTCTGGTTGAGTTAGTTCAATCTCAGGAACTTCTAAATCAGCTACAGGAAAAACAGGTTGTTCTTGTACCTCTGTAATATTAAAAGGAGTTGCTGGCTGAAGTCTTTCAGGAGTTATAGGTTGAGTTTCAACACCCTGTGCGTTAGTAACCACGCCAGTGTCTGAATTAAATTGTGATTCGTCTTCAAAAGTTTGTATTGCCATATTATTGTATTAAACCAAATGCTTTTAAAATTGCTACTAAATCACCGATTGTATATCCACCCCAAGTTGCTGTATCATCTGATATTCCTGATGTATTCGCAGCAAAAGTGGCGGCAGTTTGTGATATAGTAGTTTGTTTAATTATAGGTGTAGTATTAAAAAAACCTAGTTTCTGGTCTGATGCTGTACCAATTTTAGTTCCATTATTACGACCTAATTGGATATTTTGTCCGTTGTTAATCTGAATCAGTTTATCAAAAATATACCTGTCTACTTTGTTAGACATTTCATCTTGTACTATATCTCGTATTTGTTGTTCACTTAATGCCATTAAAAAACTTGTTTATCTATTATTTCATATTTATAACGAAGCCCTGTAATAACCGCTCCGCCCGTACTCTCAATCTTAAACTGGATTTCTTGATACTGTGGAAGATTAGCTCCGGTTGCTTCTACATTTATCGCTCCGTGTGAAATATTATCATCTTCCGTATTTGTGAATACTGTCGTATAAGAGCCTCCGTCTATGTCTTCGTCTTTACGGTATTTAAGAACTATCTGTCCTGCAGTTGGTAAAGGTTCTGTCATAACCTCTACACCGATTAACTTTTTATACTTACTAGGGTCGCCATCATTTAAGATAAGACTTTCATACTCTGAAGCGAGTGTGGTTGAATATTGTTTTAAATTACTTGTAAAGTTCACCGAACCATCATTAGAATGAGCTATCCACCATATATTACCTGTAGCGAATATACCTTGATAAGTTTTTTGACTAGCACTTTCAACTTCTTCTTCTATAAAGTCTAACGTCAATTTACCTTTACTATTAACAACCCATATACCTCTTCGTGCATCTCCGTTTAAATTAAGTGTCATTGGAAAATATAGTTTGTTATCCTTAACCATATTTGTTCTAGAAAAAACATTACTACTATCATCAGTAGTAAATTCATTAACTGTAATTGCTTGTTGTCCTCCAATATATTGTTTTATGAAAACCTTACCTTTATCAACACCAACACCAGAACCTATACTATTTGCAAAATAATTAACTACGCCTATCAACTTATTTTCAAGACTAGATAGATGTACTATATTTCCTCTACCGAAATCTACTCTTTCGCTTAACGTGGCTAAAGAACTATCCCTATCCCATAAATAAACAGTTGATTTTTGGTCTGCGTTACTTATTCCATCTGTTACAGTAGCGATTGCAAGATAATTTCCATAGGCAGTAGCGGCGGTTATTAATTCATTACTCGGTAAAGTAAGAACTTTATCATCCCAAACTGTATCATTTAATGAATGAACAAAATTATCGTGAAAGAAATAAGCTATATCATCATTTGGGTGGTGGACTGGTTGAGTTACTATTGTAAAAGAGGTAGCGTCATAGAAGGTGTCATCAACTCCTGTAACTCCATCTAATGTAAATTCCATTAAATACCTTGACCGCCAAACATATATCTTATTCTTATAGGTGAAAAAAACATCTTGATTTGCATTTGCAACTCCACTTTTTAAATTATTATCAGCTGTCCAATCTGCTAAATTTAAACTACCGCTATCTATCGGTAAATTATAAAGCTGAATTTTAGCATCTGATGTGTCTTTTCCTAATCCATATAACACTTTGGTAGTCCCTGGGCTTACTGAGTTATCCTGTGCATAAAGAAACTTAACTATATCTCGTGCTTTCGTTTCTTGCGCACCTGTTATAGTTTTATAATGAGGGACTAACTTTTTAGGAAAGGTGAAAGAATCAAAGTGTTTTGTAATTGAATACTTATTACCACTCCTAACACGCTTATCCTCTGAAATTCCCCCGTCAAATCTTGTTATTATTTTTTCTATTATCATATTAGTATTTGATTATATATCTAAGAACAATAAAAGGGTCTAATATATTATGAGCTGATGCCGCATCTTCAACTGGGCTGTCTGCTATTGCAACTGTATTTATCGTATCTGTTGTTGCGTCCCATAAATCTCCGCTTGAACTAGATTCTTCACCAGCCCAATATGTATTTGTGCCAGCGTTTGAATCTCCTGGTCCACCGCTTGATAAAGCATCATGGTCATGAACTGGCAAGCCACTTTCTGTGTCTGCTAATAAATGCTCATCTTCTCCACCAGTTTCTCCCATTGTATCTATAGTAGAGGTAGCTGAACCAAAACCTATAATATTGCGACCATTAAGATTAGGTAGACTAAAATTAGCACCTGCTCCGCCATAATAATATCCAATTACTGCAAATAAATCAGCATAAGACGCTACCGCCAAAGACGAACCATCTGCCGCTAACCAACCAGCTGGAGGTGTGCTAGTAGCATAGGCCGTAATAGAGCCTGTTGGCATCATTCCACCAGCAACTCCAAATTGAGTTGTAGTAGCTAAAGCTGTCGTAGTAGCAAAACTATGGTCGCCTGTCCAAGCATAATTATCAGATAAACTCACCGCTGATGTTTGCCAATTAGGTGCTAATCCACTTCCGTTAGAGGTTAAAAACTGACCTGAAGTTCCAAATCCACTTACTATTCCAAGAGCGTTTGTACCAGAACCTAACAAAATTTGTCCAAATGCTAAAGTACTAGAACCGGTCCCTCCATAAGCTACATCTATAATATCAGAGTTCCATGTTCCTGATATTATAGTTCCTATTCCTGTTAAAAGAGGTAAGGTAGTCGTAGAGGTTTCTATTTTATCTGAATTTAGATTATCAAAATTAGTGTTAATGACAGAACGACTTGCTTTTAAAGTATCAGAGCCAAGAATAGTTGTTATACTCGCACCAAGCATATCTTGATTTGAGGTCATTAAAGGTCTTACTCCTTCAACAGGAACGTAATTATAAAATCCATATAACGTAAAGGCTGATATTATGAAGGCTATTAAAATTGATTTAAGATAAAACATTAATTTTTAGTTTCATTTGTAAGTGCTATGTCGTTCTTAGTTTCTTTTTTAACTACTACAAATTGATTATCCCAAGTTCCAGGCATATCGTCCCAAGATATATCAGCGTCATCCCAAGTATTATCATCTGATTTGTCTTTATTAGTAAGGGATAAAGTATTTTTAGATTCATTTGTGATAGTCATATTATCTATTATTTTCTTGCATTGGTATCATTTGACTTACTTTGTCATCATCTTTATTAGTCGCTAAAGTGAATAACTCACTTTCCATTCTAAATATTTCTTCTCGTATCATTTGTACTCTATCTTTTTTATAAGTAAGTGCGTAAGGTAACGCCGCCTTATAAGCTAAAAGGTAATGATATGGAGAGGGAAAACCTGGTTCTTTAGTTCCTGTGGTAACCTCTGCGGCAGTATAAATAGATGCAGTTCTCTTAAAATATATTTTAAGTCCACTCGTGAGAGTTACGCTTGCTGTAACAGGATAAGGATATAGAAAAACAGAATGTCCTCTACGAGCATATTCTTCAGGTAAACCTCCTCCGCTTTTATACTCTGACAAAGCCTCTGTAATATCCTTTTCGTCTATTGGTTTTAATTTATGGCTGTCTCCGTTGACATCTAAGACCTCAACTCTTTCAATCATTAAAAGACTAGCAGCAAAAGAATAGTCTTGTTGTCCGCTTACTAAATTACCACTTCCTATTGGAAGGTCTGTATAATTAGAGTCGTCAAATTTCCAGTTTTCATTTAGGGCAATCAGTCTACCGACTACTTCCTCATAAGCCATATTAATACGTCTTAAAAGAGTAGCATCAGGAAATGTAGTAGTATCTGCATCTACTAAAGCTCTCGCCTCTAAATTGATATTTTCGATAGTTGCCATATATTTGTTATGAGTAAGTCAGAAGGGACGTAAATCCCCTCTGTTTAATTATAACTGTTAAAGTCTTGTCTTGGATATTCTTACACTATATCTTCCGTCAAAAGTGTTGGTTATTTCTGTAAATGCACCTGGATATGTAACATCACTAGCACCATCAAGCTCATTAACTACCTTACAAACTAAATAAGGTAATTGCGGAGTTAATAGTATCTTAGTTACTGTTCCTGCTGCGGTTGTTCCCAACGCTGATGCTGTACTTGAAGCTATGTTGTTCTCCAAATACATCTGTGAAGACGTTGCAATACCATCAGAAGTCAAAATATTGACCGTAGGAATTGTGTCAGGCGGTGGTGTCAATGTTGAATATGCACCACATACTGTGATATAAGTAGTAGTCGCAACTCCAGAAGTCTGAAGTCGTACTATCTCAACTGTTGATGTAGCACCAGTTAATCCAACTCCGCTATAAGTAGTTCCAGCTAAAACAACCTCATTAGGAGAGCTAGTAGCTTTAGTAAACGGATTTGTTATTGCAATAATCGTAGTAGTAGCGTCTTTAAAATCACCGCCTACATGAAACATTACATCCTTATTGACGCTTATGTATCTACCAGGAAAATCTGGACTTGCAACAGACCCTAAAGGTTGGTCTGGTTCAACTGGAATATCAGTAGCTTGAGTTGCGTAATTCTCAATATTAACATTTTCCATTACGGTTTGTGGTGGAATTTCTGGTATATTCTGTCTTTCTATCTGAGCTCTGACACCCAAGCCAACGCCAATAACAGCAACTAAACAAAGTATACCAAAAATGATATTTCTTTGTTTAATTATTTGTTTAATTTTTGTCATTGTATTGTTGGTTATAGCCCTTTTAATTCGCCTCGGGCTTTTTTGGCTTCGTACTTCTTTGGATTCTGTAATTTATACGCCTCCAAGAAAGCACTTAATTTTTCAGCTTTTGGTTCTTCCTTAACTTCTTCTTTAACCTCAGCTGACTCTTTTTTCTTTGTCATATTTGTAGTCAGTTACGGGGAGAATCGTGGAGCTTAGCTATCCTTTAAATATTTTATAGCATCTTGTAAAAATTTTATATTATCCTTAAAAAATCCTAATCCAGAATTACAACTATAACATATTAATCCTCTTACTTTTCCTGTGCTATGGCAGTGGTCTACACATAATCTCTTTCCTTTATTTTCTGATATTCCACATATTTTGCATAATCCATTCTGATTTACAAACATCTGATTATATTGTTCTAATGTAATACCATAAAGTTTTTTAAGTTGTCTGCTATAAGTTAAATTAGTATTTTCTTTATACCATTTACTATTTGCCTCTCTGTGTTTTTCAATATTATCATTATTCCATTTCTTGTTAGCTTCTCTTATCCTTTTTAGATTTTTAGCTCTATATTCTTTTGTATATGGCATATAGTTTTAACTCCTTAATAGTCTACCCTGTAAAATTTAATCGGTGGAGGAAATTTTACGAAGATAGACAACAAAAGAAACATTTAAATTTTGCTTAGCTCCACGATACTCCCCGTAAGTGAGATTATTAAGTAAGAGTAATATCAACCAAAAGGTCTGCCTTTGGTGTCCATACTTGCGCTCCGATATTAGCCCATACTGACAATTCTTTTCCAGTCTTCAATGTAACTTTCTTTTCATCATACTGGATACTACGAGGAGCAGCATAAACTGCGGTATTCTTAATACCGAATAAACGATGACCTGAATTAGTCGCAGTTAAAGTACCAACTGTGTCAGTAACGAAAGTACCAGTCCTTACTACATAAACCTCAACTCCACCATAAATTCCACCAAATCCATTATTTAATGCACTATCAGCGAAGTTAAATCCATTAGACATTCCTGCCTGTGTGAATCCTGTTAAGTCGGTGTTCTCTACTACTAAAAACATTCCATTAAACATTTCTGAATAACCTGCTACCTTGCCTGTTAAATCTCCGATAATCTCATTAATGTTTCCTGGTGTTGTGAATCCACCTTCAGGAGTATTATAAGTTTCTCCTGCTTCATCTGTGATTTTATTAATCACATATTTATCAACTACAGTTGCAACTGCTGCTGTCATTTCATCAATAAATGAAGTATAAAGGTCAACTCTTGTTAGAGTCTCTTCAAATTCAAATAAATGAATAGCATAAGTTACCTGTTCACTGACGGTCAATTTCTCGTCAGTTGTTGTTGCTGTACTTACGGCGTAAGTTCCAGCGATAGCTGCGATAGCTGCTGTAGGCTGTGTCATGTAAGGGTTAGAGATATATCGTCCATTTCCTCTATCTACCTTACAAATTTTTTCAGCAACTAAAGCATTACGCAAGTACACTTCCAAAGTTGATTTGAAATATTTAATTCTCCAGACTTCGGACAGCGTACTTGTTCCAATTGTATTCCTTTTTGTTACTCCTTTCGGAGGGCTAGTCATTTCTGCTAGCCTCTACATCTTCAATTAGATTATAATGTAGAGCAGACTGTCGCTTCCCCTATAAAGAGGTTTCCTCGCTCAGTCGTTCAGGCTGCACAGCTTTCGCTTGCTTGCCCCCTGTCGCCCATCTCTGGGCTTCCAAGTCAATCAGAGGAAATTTTATATGACCTTTTGTTTCCCCCAAGTATCTGTCTCTCTGTGGCAATTAACACAGAGTGTTCTACCGTTGTTCATATTCCATAGTTCTTCGCAAGAGTTTGCTTCATCAAGTGTTTCTATTTTATATTCATTGACTATATCAATAAATCTTTTTGGATAGTGGTCAGCATTTAATTCAATGCCCCTCTCTCCACAGAATACACAAGTGAAATTATCTCTAGTAAAAATATCTGAACGCCATTGACGATACTTAAAGAGTCCACGAATTTGTTTAACAAAAGTTTGTTTCTTTTCATCTTTCCAGCAAGGATGTTCTTTACCAAACTTACCAAAATTTGTATTATTCTCTCCAATCATCCATTCCAATTTTCTCCCTTTATTAGGAGATACAGCACCTTTTTTAAAACTTCCACTATTAGGTTTAGTATTGCCTTTCTTGGCTTTGCTAACCTTTAGTTTAGTTTCTTCGGACATTTTAAGTCCGTTATTCCAAGGTGTATGTCCTTTGATAAATGTCATATTATAAGGTTATTTACTTATATTATGACATTTAATTCGTGAAGTAACAAGTTGTTAAGCCATGTTGTTTAGGTTATTTAATAAACCCACCAATTACCTAAACAAACTCCACCTATTTGTTAAGCCCTTTGCTCATAGATTTCTTTTGCTCAATTCTAGCTTCTGCAAGTTTCTTAATTCCCTCATCACTTTCGGGTGCTTTACCTTGTTCAAAGTCTTCTAGAATTTGCTCGTTAGTAACCTTTGAGCTTCCACGTTTGCTTCCACCAGTATTAGTGGCTTCAGCTGTTTTACGTTGTTCTGTTCTATTTGCTAAGATAGCTTTTAAGTCATCATTACCCATAGCTTCAGAGATAGTTATACCTTCTGATTTAGCAAACTTTTCTACTCTTTCTACATCTTCATCATGGACTTTATTTAAAGACCTGATGTCAATTAAAGAGTAGTTACTGTCAGGAGTTTCCCCCTCGCCATTCAGCTTTTTTATTTTTTTCCCAGTTTTGGGGTCAATGCCAGCTTTCTTTAGATTTTCTTTGTAAAAATCTTTTCCTTTTAAATGTTTTTGTTTGTCCTCGTGTAAACTGGATTTGAATTTCTCACTCTTGAGTTCTCTTTCGACTAACTTATCAACCATTTCTTCATTGTTTTCATACTCTATGCCTAAGTCAGCTAAAATTTCGCTCTTTAGAGTCTCTGCATCCTTTGGTGCAAATTTTTGTGTTGTCATTTGACTTTTGTCTATATATCCAACGCATTTGCCTTGAAAATATAGTTATTTATTTATTACTTTCTTTTTGTAGTCTTGTTTCTCGTTCCTCCTCTGTTTCTGATGCTTGGTTAGCTAAGGTGTTAAGGTCTCTTAACTGGTTTTCTACTAAAAGGATAATTGTATTACGAGCTGTTATGTTGATGTACGTTTCAGTAGCA
>Ga0222667_1000324_pt1 | contig 23590 bp, 11 predicted proteins | sample AntAcemetagen657_FD_179854 | JGI IMG/M metagenome (GOLD analysis project Ga0222667, IMG submission 179854) | Saline water microbial communities from Ace Lake, Antarctica - #657 | ecosystem: Environmental > Aquatic > Non-marine Saline and Alkaline > Saline | place: Antarctica: Ace Lake... | reverse complement strand
GTGAAACAGATTACTGGAATAATCTTCAAAACTTTAGAAAAGGAATGTATTTCGATGCACTAATAGATGAAAGTAAAATTGACTACTCCAGTAACACCGCCGCTATCGATACCTTTAATAGAAAAGCCGGTCTCTGGGGAGGATCTACTCTCAACGCCACCAACACCGACTCTGCTGGTAACACCTTCCTAGGGGCAGCCGACGCCAACGACGTCTACTACTACGACAGAACTCAAAACGGTCAGCAAGGCAGAGACTCTACCCCAGAAACCTTAATTGACCTAGGAACAGACCCTTACTGGTACAACGGTGTCTCACTAGTCAATCCTGCCACAGGTTCAGACACGCTCGTCTCTAACCCACCAGCCAACTTAACAAAGTGGTACAACGGAGGCTTAATTAAGGTTGAAAATACCATCACTACCGAAGATGGCTACATTGACATTGAAATAGTTAGTCAAACCAACACAACACTTACCTTTAACTGGAGAACATCAACTGCCACCACCTACTCTGGCGACCAACTAGACACAGCCGTATTTGGCACTGCCACTTCCCTAGTAGATGACACCAGCACCACAGACACCAACATAGATGTAACCTTCTCCAAGGTCAACTACCACCCAGGTGATACCTTTAGAATCGCCTCTTGGTACATAGAACCAGCAACTGCAAATGACAGAGGATCAAAACAACAGTTCCCAGAGAGAAGTAATATTGTGATTGGTGGTACAGGATATGAATCAAGCTATGTAAACATTATTGACGCAGATACTAATTTATTGTGGATGAGATTTAGTGCCCACTGGCAAAACATGATATATGTAAGGGCCAACTCAGGAGATACGCTAACTTCAGTCACAGCTCTAAATGGAAATGTTTATATTGGAGCAACAACTCCCGAAGCAGCCAATGGCAGTGTTCTAACTAAAATACTCTATGGAAATGATACAGCAACTCTCTATGGAACATCTGGTCTAATTGGTGGTAATGGACAAGCCTACTATAATGGAGCAATTTCAGAAAGAAATAGTAACAAAAAAATGACACAGTTGGGAGCTGTAGGTCTTATTAATGGATATATCAACGACGTCTCCACCGCCGTCATCCCCAACCAACCAACTCAAGAAATGACTGTCAGTGGCTGGGGGTATATCCAAGGAAATGGAACTGGTGCCATTACAGAATCAGTTAATCTGCCATATAAATTCAATTCAGCTCCAAATATCGTTGCCACTGCTATGGGTGGAATCGGTGGTTCAGTAGTACCAACAAAACTATCTGATTGTACTACATATGCAAGTGGTAGTGGTGTCGCTGAAGGCACCGAAGTACACGCCCCAACTCAAACATCTTTCTCAGTACGGTTCTCCAGTAATATTACCACTTTATTCCCTGCCACTAGCTATATTTGCTACACCTGGACAGCCACAGGTGTCGTCTCTCCAAGAACTTATACCGCTGTGGCCACAGGAACAACCGGAAACGCTGGTGGTATTACTGTTATAAATGAGACAGATCAGTCGGCCATAAACCTTGCCGTTGGATCACAATCTGGTCAAACTAGATGGTCAAACAAAGTTTGGCTTACCAGTAATGGTACATTATATGCGACTGACAATAATGACACCGATAACTACACTTTGTTTCCGGTATATTACAACGTTCCTGCGCTTCAATCGGAAACATCCTACTATCAATATCTCAACGGATATTATCGGGTCGGTAACACCAATGGTTTGAATTGGATTACGGGACCGGTTATAAAAGGCACAGATGCCACTAATAAAGTTAGCTCTCTTTTTGTTACAGAGGGGACTTCAACCATTGATGATAATTCCAACACTATTTATGTAGGAACAGATGGGGGTCTTTCAATTATCAATGAAAAACAATCGCATGTTGGTGATTACAGCTACAAAGGAGGTGACGAATCCAACGGTTCCGTCAAATACTACACCAAAGACTACATCTCAGAAGAAATGATAGGAGACATCCGCGGCATGTGGCCACTCAATGGTAATAATACTGCTTCTGATTTTGAAGATATTTCTGTTAAAGCTAATGCTCTAACTGGAACTAATATCACTTCTGCTGATGCAGTGAGTGGTGTTAGAGGTGAGGCGTATGACTTTGATGGGAGTACTGAATATTTGTCTAGAGCAGTAGCAAGTTCATCGGATTTTGATTTTACTTCAGAAGATTTCTCTATATCATATTGGGTCAATCCTACTTCTCTTCAGAATATACCTATTTCCTTTGGTTCATATGATCTCAGAGGGTGGTATGTTCAGCAAAATGCTCTTGGTAATATCGAACTTGTGTTAAATAATAGTGGACATAGTTCCATAAATTCAGTAACTGGAGCTTTAGAGATAGGTAAATGGCAACATGTAGTCATTGTAAGAAATAGTTCTACGGGAAAGATTTATGTGGATGGAGTTAATGTAACATCAGGGACTCCAGCTCTAACTGATCCAGCTACTAATACAATAGATAATTTTTATATTGGTCAATATACAAGTGCAGGTTGGGAATATAATGGAAAATTAGATGAAGTTATTATTACCGCCACTGCTCTCACTTCCTCCCAAGTAAAAAGAATGTACGAAACAGGCAAACGTGCTCTAGAAGGCTCTCATGGTGCCAACGACTATCAAAATGAACTAGCTGAAGATACTTCAGGAACAGGAGCAATCGATAACGTAGCAGGAGTTGCAGTTGACTGGAACAATGAGTTTGCATATATAGCCATGGAAGATGGTGATGGAGATGGAGATGGTTGGATTAGTAAAATCGACCTAGACAGTGATACCCAAGTTCAGTCTTTCACCACTGCAACCGATCCAAGTATTCCAGATGATGATGCCACTTCTCTAGGTATTGGCTATGGCTTAGAACTAGTAGGAATAGACGGTATTGGTGCCATTAACATGCCAAAAGACTCAGAAGGTAACGACACTACCGGTTCCTACTACTCAGACACAGTTACTGCAGATGATAATTTCAGCCAAGCCTACCTCTGGGTAAATGCATATACAGACAGTGGAGACAGTAGCAACTCCATAACCATCTATGCCAGTAACGACGGAGGTTCAACCTGGGTACAAGGTCAAAACACCAACACAGACACAAATCAATCTATTCCAGAAAAAGAGTACTACTTTAACTTTGACTCCCCCAACAACAGTCTTAAGGTAAGAGCAGACTTTGCCAGGGGTTCAACTGCCAGTAATGTATATATCACCAACTGGGGTATAACCTGGATAGACTCAGATGCAGCCGTAGCCCAAGGTGGAACAGGTGGACTCTACACCCAGTCCGATGCAACTGTGGCAGATGGTAGTTATGTTGAAATAATTCATAATGGAAACACAAACGACTTATTGAGTGATGGCTGGATATATGATGACACGCTAGGCAAATGGGTAAATATTGATGAAAATACACCTATCAACCAGTTCACTAATCCAGATTTTTCTGCTAATAACTCCTCTTGGTCAATTTTACCAATCGCCGGCTCGACTACTCCCGCCGGCTACATCCCCGTACCTGGCAACAGTACTTTTACCACAGGTGGCGACGACAAAGCCTTCCTGGCCATGGCCTATGAAGCCAAGTATGACTGCACTGCTGATGGCGACGGAGACACTGCCGCTGCCTGTACTGCCGTAGCTGATACTGGTTTGGGGCTAGATTATCGTGACCTAACTTTTGATAGTGCCAAAGTAGTTTCTACCGCAAATGGCGCTCCCATTGTCCATATCACCCAAACCCAAGCGATCTCCTCGTGTCCTAGTAGCTACCACCTGATTAGTAATACCGAGTGGATGACGATTGCCAGAAACGCCGAAGCCCAAGCCTCTAACTGGGCCGATGGGACTGTTGGCTCTACGGTTGCCGCAAGTGGAGGGATGTTTAGGGGTAATGTGGGGAATCTTGACAGTGTGGGTTATAACGGTGCTGATCCGGAGTACGGCACCGGCCGCGACACCAAGGCCAAATTCACCCTAAGTAATGGCACAGAGATCTGGGATATGTCTGGTAATGTCTATAACTGGACAAATGATATCCAATCAAGCGCAATTAATACCACTGCTGGCTGGGTTGAATGGGATAGCGCCAATATGGCTAGTGGTGCGCTCGCTCTCTATGGTCCATCAAGTGCTAGTTATCTGTCTACCTATGGAATGGGTAAGGTTAATGGTGGGGCATTGAATAATGCCTTTCTCCGTGGCGGTAGTTGGAGGGCTACGTCCAACGCCGGTGCGTTTGCGCTGAATTTGTATTACTCTACGAGCTTTCAGCACAGCACTTTCGGGTTTCGCTGCGCCAGTGATCACGTAGACCTCTCTCACTCTTATTCCTCTTCATTAGGCCGCGCAGCGGCCGGCGGCGACCAAATTATTGTGGGCTCTATCAGTGACGCCAAGGTTATCCAGTCAGTCAATGTGGGAGACACCTCTACTTATGATCTATCTGCTTACGCTTATGACAATACGGCCGGAAGTGAAGCTGGAACTGTTTCATCATCTGTGGCCCAGCTTTATTACAATGGCGCGACTGTCACTACTACTTATACCGATCAAGGCTCTGGTTGGTGGAAACTAACAGGTTCTGTCACTGGAGCTAACGAAAGCAGGAATTACGGCATCTTGGTTAAGTCTGGCAAAACAGTCATCTTGGACGACTTTACTCTAAAAAACAGTGGTAGTAGTCTCGGCTCATATCATTTTAAAATCGAACAAACCGATACCAACACCGTCCGTCTTTACAACTACTCCGGTTCTACACAAAACCTAAGACTAGATGTTATTACAAGTGCTAGTAGTAACTCAGGTAGTGTTTCACTCCACCCCTTAGCTGCTGATGTAGATGCCTTAATTGACGGAAACTCTTTATGGATTAATAAAACAGGCACAGGAGGCAACTTACTCAAGTTACAAACCTCTGGAGTAGATGTTCTCTCTCTTACTGCAAGTGGAACCATGACTCTAACTGGAGACTTCCTCCCAGGAACTGACAATACCTATGACTTAGGCGCTACCTCATCTGCCAGATGGAAAGATATATATCTAGGCCCCACCTCTCTACACATCCAAGCCAACACAACCGACAGTGGCTACTCTGGACTTGGAGCCGATTTAGATTACTCACTAGGTATAGACACCAGTGGAACACTTAATACTAGTCTCAATGGTAACGACATGATGTCTATTACCCAAAGTGGGAATGTAGGTATTGGGATGACGACACCTAGACAAAAACTTGATGTGCAAGGAAATATTTCAACAGATGGCGCGATATTTTTTACCCCCCAACTTTCCGCTTATCCTGATACCGAATATGAAGTTGCAACAGAAGCAGGTGGTTATATTGTTTTAACGAGTGGTGGAGGCACAGGAGTATTTGCAAATACAGGAAATTTAGTTTACAGACCAAGGTCTACTAATGCCAATAATTATGGTGACCATATATTTGTTACTGGAACAACACCAACCGAAAAATTAAGAATACGAAATGATGGCAACATCGGTATTGGAACTACAGATCCAGGATATAATTTAGAAGTAGCAGGCACTTCTCAATTTGATGGTACAGCTTACTTCGCCGATGGCACCACTTATTATATAGACAACTCTGGAAATGCCAAATTCAACGACCTTATCGCAGCCGACACTGGTAATCCAGGTATTACTATTGGTAACGGTTCTACTGGCTTCTTGAAAATAGGCTCCTCTACCATCTTCGACAACAACGAGGCTTTCCTTTCCTTCGATCCTGACACAGATGGTACTGCTGAGATGGTAATTACCAATGCAGGTGATGTTGGGATTGGGCAACAGACACCAATATACAAATTGGATGTTGGTGCTGCCGACCTGGGAACAACAGCGGGGAATTCGAGCAGCATGTTGCGCCTCTATTCAAACAGTGGCAACGGGGATTTTTTGAGATTTTACAATTACCGAACCGCTAACGGCTCAAACCACGGTACGAGTGAGCAGCGCATTCAGCGCACCATTGATGTAACTGACATGGGTTACTTGGCACTTGGAAGTAACTACCTAGCGCTTGCCGCTGACGGCACAGAAAATATGCGTATAACAAGCGCTGGCAACGTCGGCATAGATAAGACCGCTCCAGTTGCTAAACTTCATATTGGCAATTCGGTAGATGCTAGTCCAGCAACTTATACGGGCGATATAAAGTTATCTGGTACGATGCAAACAACTGTTCAATCTGTGGGTGGTCTTGAGTTTGGAGTTGCCGCTAACTATGGTTCCAAAATACAGGGTCTATCAGCGGCAGGTGCTAATCTTGTATTCGCTGGTAGACAAAATAGCGCAACGTGGTCAGAATATATGCGGATAAATCCTAGTGGCTATGTAGGCATCGGTACTACGGGACCGCAGAGCTTGCTACATCTTGGCGCATCGAATCCGATAATTACATGGACAAATCCATCAGGTACTGCTGGTAAACAAGGCATGCGTCTTGCATTTGATAACGATAGGCTAACTTTTCAGCGTGCGAGCGACGCTGGTACATTTGAAGCAAACTACATGGTGATTAACCAAGACACCGGCAACGTCGGTATTGGGACTACGGCGCCAACCTCAAATCTCTATGTTAAAAATGGAAATAATACTGACTCTACTGGTCAACCCAGCGGGACATTTGCTACAACTATATACCACGCAGTGAATTCCTCTGGAAAGAATGGCTTATTTATAAAAAATAATTGGAGAGCACAAGCATCGACAATACTTGAAGCCGGAAGTGATATGGTAGGAGATGCATATGTCTCATATATGCATGTCGATGGAATTGGCTATGTCGGCCTCAATGATAACACCCCATCATATAGACTAGACGTCGCCGGAAATTTTAGAGCCTACGGCATCACCGACTCATCAGACGTAAGACTCAAAGAAAACATAGTTAGCTTAGAAAGTAGTAGCTCACTAGATAAAATACTCCAACTTCAAGGTATCAGCTACAACTGGATAGATACTGATACATATGGAGCAAACACCCAACTAGGTTTTGTAGCTCAAGATGTAGAACCAATAATCCCAGAAATAGTAGCAACAGACGACGAAGGCTACAAATCAATCGCTTACGGTAAACTAACCTCAGTCATAGTCGAAGCCATCAAAGAACAGCAAATTCAAATTGCTTCTCTCTCTGCCAATCTTGTAAATGCTGGAATTGATCTTACTTCTGATCAACTTGACACCTTTGACATTGTTCAAAACCAAGATAGATATCAAATAACAGATGCTACTGATCAGATCATTGAAAGTGTCTCTACATTCTCCTCTTCTCTCATAGCCAACCTCAAAGCTGGTAGTATTACTGCTCAGGAAATAGCTACCGAGTCCCTCACCATAGAAGGTCTTTCTCTCTCTGACTACATTACTCAAGTAATAGCTGATCTTCTTCCAAACACAACCTTCATCTCTCCTCTAGCTAAATTTGACTCTCTTCAAACAGATCTCATCTCTCCTCTAGCTTCATCAGATATTGTCATTGATCTTACTTCTACTTCATCTGCTACTCCTGGTACTCTCTTGGTTGAAGGTAATGCTTCTGTGTCTGGTACTCTCTATGCTGACAGTCTTGAAGGTGATACCATCACCCAGATTAATCAAGATCTTGATCTTCTTTCTGATAACTACGCCACCGCTTCTAGTATTCTGGCAGATATTCAAGCTAGATACTCTACCTATGATGATCTAGTTAATCCCCAAGACACTTCTGATCCTTTAGACACGTCGTTACTGGATACTACTAATGCCACTGTTTCTGGAGATATTGCTTTAGGAATTGATGGGTCTCTTATTCTTAATGATCTTCTTGTTAGTAATACTCTGATTGCCTCCTCTATCTCTTCTAACTTAGACGACACTCTATATCTCCAGCCACTTGCTAATGCACCTCTTAACTTACTGGCTGGGTTAATGACTCTTTCTCCTGATGGAAAGGTGACAGTTAACGGAGATCTCTGGGTTACTGGTTCTATCATGGCCCAAAATCTAGAATCCCTCCGTTCTACCATCTACGACTTAACTGCACAGAATGCTACTGTGGCGGGGCAACTTACACTTAGTGAGCCTTCAGGCTTCGGCACCATCATCGCCTCCTACAATCAGGACCTAAACATTCAACTATCCACTTCTTCAGCTTCTCTTAATCTTGGTATTGATCCTCGTACTCCAGTCGCCAGCATCAGTGCCACCGGTCAAGCCAACTTCAGTAAACTCAACCTTACCGATTCCTCTGGTCAACTAGTCTTACCGGCCGGAGAAAAAACCATCACCATCAACAACCATACCCTCACTCCTTTCTCCCAAATCATCGCCACCTTTACCTCTGACTACTCCCCAGCCACTAAGTACTGGGCTACACTCAACCCAGATACTCAATCATTCACCATTCACCTCGACTACCCCGTCAATCAAGACACTACTGTAAATTACCTGATTATCAACTAAAACAGCCTAAAATTGATATAATATCGCTAACATGTCACGCCAGAAAAAAAATCGTCTTCTCGTCAACATAGCCATCATTGCTTTTATTGCTCTCGGTACCTTTATAGCTATCAAGTTTGCTAAAGGCTATCGCCCCAGTTTACAAAACAAAAATTTTAACAGTACTGGTCTCTTAGCCGCCTCCTCTCACCCCAAACAAGCTCAAGTTTTCATCAATGACCGCCTCACCACCACCACCGACGACACCCTCTACCTTAATCCAGAAACATATCAAGTAGAAATCACCAAACCTGGATTTCATCCTTGGAAAAAAGACATCCCTATCAAAAAAGAACTAGTTTCCATCGCCACCGCCCGTCTCTTCCCCACTATTCTTTCCACCACTCCCTTAACCTTCTATCAAGCCCAAAACACCGTTATTAACCCTGATGGTACCGTAGTTGCTTTTGTCATCACCGATGCCCCCTTTACAGATGATAATGGTCTCTACACCCTCTCTTTAAACAACAACCTCCTTGGTGGTTCCAACCTTACCCAACTAACCGATCTCAACTCATTCCCTTATGAACAAGCCACCCTACTTTGGTCTCCTGAAGGTAATCAAATCCTTTCTGTTTTTACTCAAAATGACACCATTACCTCCTCCCACCTACTCAACACCAAAAACTTTAACCCTTCCAGAGACATTAACGACAGCACTGTCCGCCTCTCACTTCTTCTCTCCCAATGGCAAGAACAACTTCAAAAAATGGACCAACCCGCCTTTAATCAACTTCCTGAATTCATGCAAGAAATCCTTTCTAAAAACAGTGTTAACGTTTATTTCTCCCCTAACCAAGAAAAGGTTTTCTACACTCCCACTCAAGACATAACTCTACCTGAAAACACCATCGGCTCTGACCTGCCCAACATTAACTCCACCCCTGAACAAAGAACCCTCACCACCAACCAAACATATCTCTATGACCTCAAAGAAGGTACCAACTATCACCTCTCTTTTGTTCTCAACTCTGACACAACTAAAAAGACTCTTCTAGCCACCCCCATTACCCCCACCAGCTCCAACAATGCCACTAACTCAGCTGACCAAACCCCTACTCAAACAGAACCTCTCAGCGACAATATTCTCGACCTCATTCAAGAACTCAAAAATCAAACAGACTCTCGCCAAACCACCAATCTATCTTGGTACCCAGACTCAGACCACCTCATCATCAACAGTCCAGAAAAAATCGATATTGTAGAATACGACGGTCTTAATCTCACCACCATCATTGAAACCAATATCATCGAGTCCTTCTCCACCCCATCACCAGACGGAAACAGCCTCATCATCCTCACCAACCTCAATCAAAAACCAGACCAACAAAATCTCATCTCCCTCGATCTAAAATAAAGTGCTCCAGACAGGAATCGAACCTGTGACCTACACGTTAGGAGTGTGTTGCTCTATCCAACTGAGCTACTGGAGCTAACAAGTATATTTTACCTCAAACTCAAATTAATCTCTTTTTCTTTCTAAAATAGTCATATTTCTTACCCAGTAATTGCAAATATCGTCTCATTATGAGACGATAGGCATATATGAATGAGACGATGAAACTTTCCCCTAGGCAAAAGGCAATTATCAATGTTGTGGCCCAAAAGGCTGACGTATCAAGAAAAACTATTGCAAAAAACCTTTCTAGTGTCTTTTCAGTATCAAAAGCAACCCTAGCCAGAGACTTGTCGGTTTTAATAAAAAAAGATTTAATTCAAACCATTGGCAGTGGCCCCAACACAATATATAAATCCATCAAAAAACATCCCTTACTGTTTTATGTTGATCTAGAACAGTATTTTTCCTTAGAACCAGACGTGAGAACTTCCGCCAAAACCACTTTTGAAAACAATATATTTTCTCTTTTACCGGGAGTTATTGACACCTCAGAACAAAAAGATTTACAGAATATTTTCCGCTCCTTCAATAAGGTAACAAATAAACTCGATACAACCATTCTCAATCGGGAACTAGAACGCTATGTTATCGAACTTTCTTGGAAATCATCAAAAATTGAAGGCAATACATACACTCTATTAGAAACCGAAAATCTTATAAAACAAGGTAAAGAAGCTAAAGGGAAAACCAAGCAGGAAACAACCATGATTCTTAATCACAAGAATGCATTTAAAACCATTATTGAACATAGGGAGAACTTTCAAACCTTAACAACTAGAAAACTATTCGAACTCCACGGAGTTTTAACCAAAGATCTGGACATAACAAGCGGAATACGAAAACAGGCAGTTGGTATCACTGGAACCACTTATACCCCACTTGCACATGAATGGGAACTTAAAGAATCCCTTGAAAAAATGATGCGTGTTGTAAATAATGTGAACTATCCTTTGGAGAAAGCCCTACTTACCTCAACGCTCCTAGCTTATATCCAACCATTTACTGACGGAAACAAGCGCACCGCACGCATGTTTGGCAACGCCATTCTTTTGGCGCATGATTATTTCCCTTTATCCTACAGAAGTATTGATGAGAACGAATACAAACAAGCTTTAATTCTTTTCTATGAAACAAATAATTTGTCTCACATTAAGCGATTATTTTTAAATCAGTACCGCTTTGCTGTAAAAACATATTTTCCAGGTTAACAGTAACCATTAAGCCAGTTTTCTAACTCAAATTTCTCTCTTTATCCTCGTAAACTAAACACTCCATTCCACTCTCATACTTAAATATTTCTTCCTTCTTAAAAATCAATCCCATCTCTTTCTCTGCCGCTTCCTCTGAATCAGACGCATGAATCAAATTAAATGACCCACTCATTCCTAGATCACCCCTGACTGATCCCGCTTCAGCTTCCCTACCTTTAGTTATCCCTACAATCTTCCTCACAGCTGGAATTACTTCTAAACCTCCCCACACCATAGCCACAACCGGTGTCCAGGTCATAAACTTCTTCAGATCATTAAAGAAATCCTTCTCTTTGTGATGAACATACCACTCATCAATAATCTCATCCGTCATAGTCATCATCTTAATCCCCAACAACTTCAGGCCTTTTCTCTCAAACCGACCAATAATCTCTCCTACTAAACCTCTTTGTAACCCATCTGGTTTAACTAACACTACTGTTTTTTGCATGTTTTCTATTCTAATCTTTAATTTTTAACTCTTCAATACTTTTTTAAACTCTTCCTCCACACCCTTCTTCAATGAACCAACTGCTCCTAAAAACAAATCACCACTCCAAAGATCCTTAGCCACCTCCAAAATCTCCTCTCTAGTTACCTTATCTACTTCCTCCAACATACTACTTGGCTTCCTTATCTTTCCTTCTCTCAAGGCCCAATCCATCGCCATCCAATCAGCCACTCTATTATTAGACTCCATTCCCAAGACAAGTTTTCCCTTTAAAGACTCCTTGGCTATCAAAAACTCCTTCTCACTCACCAAATTACTACTTAAATCATTTACTATATCCTTAACAATCTTCACCACCTCTAACTCCGCACCCTTCTTAAATCCACCTCTAACCATCTGCATACCCAAATCTTTATGAGACTCAGTCTCCGAAACAATGTAATATGCCAAACCTCGTTTTTCTCGAATCTCCTCCCACAACCTACTAGTCATTCCTCCACCTAATAATTGATTCATAACTTTCCATGCATACATCTTCTCACTATAAGGTCCTAGTCCTCTAACTCCTAAAGCCAAATGAACTTGTTGTATATCCTTCTCTACCGTCTTCACCACTTGTCCTTTATCTTTTCCAAACTCTTCTTTCTTCCTCTCATCAATGAACTTCCCTTTCTTTATAATTGAACTAAACTTATCTTCAACTAAACCAGCTATTTTATCCTCATCCTCAAGGCCACCGGACACCACCACCACCATGTTCTCAGCAAAATACCAGCGATCATAAAAAGCTTTCAGATTTTCCACCGACATATTTTTTATTGACTTTTCTGTCCCTATTACCGCTCTCTCTAAACCTGTTCCAAAAAAAAGTAAGTCCTCCATTTTATCTACTGCCACTACAGGATAATTATCTTTATACATCTTTATCTCCTCAATAATTGTTCCTCTCTCTTTTTCAAACTCAATTTCTGACAACAACGGATTATTCATCAGCTCCCCCACAATATCCAACCCTTTTTCTAAGTACTTCTTTGGTATCTTAACCCAAAACCCAGTCATATCATTCCAAGTAAACGCATTCTGTATCCCCCCTATCCCCTCAATCTCTCTTGAAATATCTCCCACCTTGGGGTACTTCTCCGTTCCTTTAAACACCATATGTTCTAAAAAATGGGCTCCTCCATACTGACCCTCAATCTCATCTCTAGAACCTGCTCTCACCACACCAGAAACTGTCACCGACTCTGTTTCCATTGGCACCATCACTAAACTCAAACCAGAACTTAAAACTTTTTTCTTGAAATCAACCATCACCCCATTCTATCTCTCTCTCACCTTTCAATCAAGCTTATCTATCTTCCTCCAGATCTCTGTACTGAACCTCCAGAACTCACTTCCACATCCTGTGTCTGACCTCCCGTACCAACTCCAGTTCCACCCCCATCTCCAGGACCAACCTGTTGGCCGTCACTAGTACCGTCTTTTAATTGATCTTGTATCTTTAACTGACCATCATCCCCCATATTCTTCACCCTCTCTTGAATCTCATTCTTCTTTTGCTCTACAGCCTCTCTTCTAGTCTGAATCTCTGCTTGCCACTCTCCCATCTTCTCCCCCACTCCATCATCTTGAGACTTAAAGCCAGATATTCTTGTATCAATTCTCTCCAACCTTTCTTCATTTCTATCATCCAACCTACTCAACTGACCCTCCAAAGCCTCAGCTAAATCAGGGTTGCTCTCTGAAGCCAACACAATCCTATCCATTAAAATAGCTTCCTTTTCAGCAAAAGCAACTTCTAGATCTGTCTTTTTCTCATCAGTTCTAGCCAACCACACCTGAATATTGTCACTTACCTTCATCCAAGCTACCTGCAAACCAAACAAAGGACTCTCTGGGTTTGGCACACTTACTTCTTCTACCACTACCTCCGCCACATCAGCATCCACCACTTCTTCCGCTCTCACTCCTCCGACAAAAAAGAAACTAAATGCTAAAACAATCAGAGCAAATGTTTTTAATCTCATAATCATACTGTGACAAGATAGATCACCTTTGTCAAGGCTTCTCAACCCAGTACCCCAAACCATCACTCACTATCTCAATCTCACCCTGTTCATCAGTTCGCCACACCCTACTCCCAACCTGATCTAACCGCATCAAAACCTCATCAGTCGGATGACCAAAACTATTTTTCTCCCCCACCATAATCACAGCCTCTTTTGGTCTCACTACTTCTAAAAACTTTTCATCACTAGAAAATTTAGACCCATGATGAGATACCTTTAACACATCCACATCTCTCAGCACTCCACTTCTCTTCAGTGCTAGTTCTTCTTCCTGACCAATGTCTCCCGTCAATAAAACCTCAAAATCATTCCAAGACAACAACCCCACCACAGACATCTTATTCATATCTTCCTCTTCTTCCCCAACTCCATAACCCATATCTCTCCAGGCCATTACCTCTCCCTGCTTATCCTCTGGCCACAAAACATCAAACTCCATCTCTCCCATCACAATTCTGTCTCCTGCTTTTGGTATCACCACCTCCACACCTCTTTCTTTTACCAACTCCAACACCTCTTGACTGTCCTCATTCTCACCTCTCACTCCATTAATCACCAACTTACCCACCTCAAATTCATTCATCACCTTATCTAAACCACCTATATGATCTCTGTCAGGATGTGTATTCACCACCACCTCAATCTTCCTGTCCCAAAATGGCATGTTCCCATCCAAACACTCCATCACTGCACTTCCCGGACCAGCGTCCACCAACATCTGTACATCTTCTTTAATAATCAAGATTGCATCACCTTGCCCCACATCACAAAAAATTACATGCAGATTACCATCCGGCTTCTCTATCCACCACCAACCTAACACTATCAAACTAATAACTAGTATCTCTTTCCACTTCATTCCATATCTTGTTTATAATCACCCAACTTATATCTCTCCATAACCTACACCGCCCACTTGATCAACTGCACCAGTATGATTCTCTTCATTAACTCTTAACTGCCAACCGATCTCAATATAATCTGGATTCTTTTCTAAACTCGGATAGCTTTCTCTATTCATCTCTACTAACTCTGTCCATTCATATCCATTTCCTCTAACTTCATCAGCAACCGACCACAATGACTCACCCTTACTCACGGTTACCATCTCACCTTCCGTTTCAACCTCGTTTAAAAAACTATCTGACACTCCTTTCACTTGATCAACTATGTCTGAATCACTCCCCTCATCAATTCTCAACTCCCAACCAATCTCAATATATCCCGGATTCTTTTCTAAACTCGGATAATTCTTCCTATTCAATTCTACTAACTCTGTCCATTGATCACCATCTCCCCAAGTTTCATCAGCAATTGACCATAACGACTCACCCTTACTTACATTTACTGTTTCTCCTACCCCATTCATCTCCTCTCCTTCCTCCATCTTATTATCAATCTCTGTTAATAAATCATCATCGGTACTTTCAACCTCTAAATCACTCGACACTATCCTATTTTCAATTTCCATACTACTTATCGCCTCATTTACCTGACCGCCATCTCCCCCCAACGTACTCATTCTCATCTCATTTGACCAAGACCCAAACTTACAACCGTTCTTACCTACCACCTTAAAGTAATAAGTAATCCCCGGTTTAAGATCTGATACTACATACTGCTTAAAACCACCTCCATAACCCCCCATATCCTCTGTTCCATACTTGTACACTCCCGGATCCTCACCATAAATCAGTAAGTACTTATTAATCGGCTGATCTCCATCTGTCATAAATAACTTAATCGAACTTGAAGACTGTGGAATTGCACCATAAATCCAAGGTGCTCTATATCCTGGCGCCTGTCCTGAACATTCATCCGTACTATAACTCTCCACCACCGCAGATGAAGAACCTCCTTCAACAACAGAATCCTCTCCAAACAAAACAAAAGTCGAAAAATTACTCGTCGTACAACTAATCTGGTTAGCTGCAGCATTAACACTGCAATCACTCAAGACATTCCAAGAAACTCCATCCCAACGATAAATCTGCAAACTACTCTCATCCTTACCCTCAATATCTGCTTCTGTATAACTCATCGTTATTGTTATCGCCTCATCAAAACTTGTTATCTTCTCATCAACACTCTTCAAAGCATCTAGTTGATAAACATTACTACCAATTACTTCTTGTTCAGAACTTGGAGTTGAAGTCGCCAACAACACACTATCCTTATCTATCTTCTTAATCTGAAAATCAGCATCACTATCAGAAAAATTAGCCGGTACAGTCAACTCAATCGTAGTAATCCCGTCTTCCTGCAACTCAACACTTCCACCCACAGTTTTATTCACTTCCTCTTCAACCTGTACCTCCACCTCTGCACTTCCTACACACCCTGTCGTTGTAAAGGTCTTATCCTCCCCCACCAACTGATTACCCGCCCCATCACTACTCTTCACCCGATAATGGTAATTTACACAACTCCCCAAGCTACTAATGGACTTGTCATGATCACTCACCCTAACCGCCGTATCACTCTCCGCTGTTAAACTTCCATAACTAGAATTCAACCCATACTCTACCTGAGTTGAAGAGGTCTCATCAGTACTCCAAGCAATCACTACAGAAGTTGTGTCCGGAGTACTTACCTCAGCAACCGAGATACCCGGAGTCCCAGTATCATAACCAAAACTTGTATCAGAACTTTCCTGAGTATTGCCTGCACTATCTGTCGACCTAGATCTCAATACATAACTTCCATCACTACTAGGTGAAAATGTATACTCCCAAGTATCTGTCCCCGTTGCCGACATCCATACTCGTGAAAGTGAGTCAAAAATTGTTCCTGACCAATACAAAGCCCCGTCATAAATAGAAACCGCCACACTAGCCACAGCTGATACTGCATCAGATGCCGTCCCTTCAATCTTAGCTGGAATATTTGAAGCTCGATAACTAGTCAAAACATGTGTTGTAATATTCACCACCGGATTACCACCATCCCACTTGTACGCCCCATTCCAACTAGACACATTCCCAGCATTGTCTTTGGCACACAAATACAACACATGACTCCCAGACGACAAACTACTCGTTAAGTCAGTTGATGCACTTGTTACACTACCTCCACTACAGTCCACACCCAAATCATTACTATCCCAAACATAACGTATCTCTGCCAAACCAGAACCTCCATCTGTCGGACTCGAAACCACCACACTCGGTTTATCCTTCACCCAACTACTCGAACTATTCCCCGCTGACAAACTACTAGGGGCAGTAGCATCAATCACATAATCTACCTGCTGAGAACTTCCCATCTTGTTTCCATAAACATCACTACAGCGAATATACACCGTCTTACTTTCTTCACCAGATAAATCCACCGTACAAGAAGAAGCACTACCACAGCTATTACCCATTGAGTCATAAGCCACGTCTGAAGTATCCCACTTACAAGCAGATACCCCACCACCAGCTCCATCTGTAGATGTAAAAGCAATCACCGTAGAAGAGTCATTACTTTGATCATAATAAGTAGCACTCGCATCTCCTGCCACCGAATCAACACTAGAAATACTCGGTGGAGTATCCTCTATCGTAGTTCCTGAGTCTGTTCCACTCCAAGTAGTACTAACCGAATCTTCATTTCTTGCTATCGTACAGAAACCATACTCAGTCATCTCTGTTAAACCACTCACCGTTACCGTTCCCCAACTTGACTCATCCTGCCACACGGGTGTAGAGGCATTATCAGATCCATCTGCCGCTACATAAGAACCTCCTGACCCATCACAACTCGCCCCCGTCTCCTTATACAAAGCCATCTCCGTTCCTGCTGGATTACTGGAGTTATCCAAAACCACATCTAAACTACCTGACTGAGCATTACTCACCGAAGGAGAAGTTGCAGGCACAGCCCAAGTGTACTTATTCGCCGTACTAGAATAGACACCATTACCATCCCCGTTATACCCCGCCACTTTTCTTGTATATGAAACATTCGGAGACAAACCTGTCTCATCACAATAGCTCAAGTCAGCCGTAGAACACTCTGCCTTCTGAGTATTACCAGTATCAAAAACCCTAAAACCAGTTTCATTATTCGCATTATCACTAAAACCCCACCTCATCGAAGATGAACTCAACGCAGTTGCACTCCCAATAGTTGGAGCAACCGGTGTCTGCAGATAATTAACTTTTACATCATCCAAAATAGATGTAGTCAATCCATCACTTGAAGTTAAATTAACTTTGTAATAAAAATTACTCCCCAACCAGCCCAAGCCTGAGATATCAATACTATTATCCGTCCCTGTAGTTAAAGCATCTGTACCGTCCAAACTCCCAGACGAGTTATACCAACTACTCTCATTTTGTGAAAACTGTACTGTCGCTCCTGTTCCAGCCGGTTTAGAAGAAAGATTGTAAACAAAACTACTCACATCACTCACATTAGACGCCCCAGATAGTAAATTAGTTGATTGAATTATGGAAGAATAAGCTGGTGAGCCTACTTGCTCAACCAAAGAATAACCAGCACCTCCAGCGCCACCATCACCATAAGTAGCAGTTCCCCCTGTTCCCCCAGCAACCGAGACAGAGCCAGAATTACTTAATGAACCACCGTATAGCGCATAAACAACACCTCCTCCAGAAGCTCCACCACCACCTCCATCGTCTGACACATTTCCACCATTACTCCCCATTGCTTGTAAACTTCCTCCAGAACCAATGGTTAAATTTCCTCCCACAATTAACCAAAGTATTCCTCCAGTACCACTACTTCCAGAAGCTCCACCACCACCTCCCACTCCTCCCGAATTACCAGCACCTCCACCTCCTTCTTGTTCATTAACGGTATCATAACTAATAATAACAATGCCATTACCACCATCACCACCGATGTTGCCAGAAAATCCATCTGACGCTCCACCACCACCACCACCTAGTCCGTCTGTTCCAGAAGGTGCTTTAGTTGAGGCAGTCTGACTTCCATCAGCACCGCCACCTAATCCACCAAGACCTTTTGTTCCAATACTGTGCGCACCACCACCAGCACCACCTGCATAATAAACAGACGAACCTGAAATAGAACTTGTTTTACCGTCACCACCATCACCACCTTGGAAACTTGCGGCATTTTCTCCTGCCTCATTTGCTCCACCACCACCACCACCAGAACCTGCACCAGCCCCGATGAATCCTGCACCGCCGGCTTCTCCTTGGTCGGGAGTTGTATCGGGAGTATCACCTGCCCCACCAGGTGCACTAGCACCACCTGAACCACCGCCACCGCCACCAGAACCACCTGATAATCCGGTTGTATAAGGTTCTACTCTTGAACCACCACCACCGCCACCAGCGGCAGTTATTGTATCAAAAGTACTAATACCCCCTCTTTCACCCCTGTTTGTAGAATCATTACCGCCAAGTCCAACTACAATTGCATAAGTTTTGATTGTTACTGCGTGGTCTGTGCCAGACCTAAATCCTCCTGCTCCACCACCAGCACCATGAACAGTACCTCCAGCACCACCACCTGCAACTACAAGATATTCAACATTTTCTTCCGCTGAAACTACAAAATCTCCACTACTTGTGAAAGTGTGAATTGTCTTGCCACCAGAATATGTAATCGTTCCTCCCGTGGCAGCATTAATTATTCCATCTGACCCACAACCAGCACCACCAGCACCTCCATTAGCTACAGCACTCAAAGAACAACTACTTCCACCACTACCATATCCACCAGCTCCTCCACCCCCACTAAAAACAGTTCCCGCAACTCCCCAACCAGTACTGGCCGAAGAAACACCATTACCATTACCTCCACCCGCACCACCACCCGTTCCACTAGTTAATGTTCCTCCTGCACTACCCTGACTAGCACTACTAACACCACCCTGAGCTCCAGCTCCACCAGCTCTAGCAATGGTATATATCTTTCCATCTCCACTAATTGCAGGTTGATTAGCTACTGAAGAAATTACACCTGTACCTGCACCGGCAAAATCAGCAACTGAAAGAGTATCTGTAGAACCCGACTTAAGTAAAGGAAGTCTTAAACCGGTAGCTGAAACACCAGCTGCTACAGGATCAGCAGAAGCTCCTCTAGCTGTCATTGAAAGAGTACCGTTGATGATAGCGTTACCTTTTACATAGATTAGTAGACCTTTCGATCTGTTTTGAGTAGTAAGAGTAGTGGAGGAGTTAATAGTCAAGGAGCTGTACTCTTTAACTACATAGTCACCATCTGCAGCGTTGGTAAGACTAGTATTTGAACTAATGGTTACAGCTCCATCAGAACCATCGCCAAAGTAGTTACCTTGATCCATCTTCAACTGCCCACCAGTAACTAAATGACCTGAGGAATTACCCCCATCAATCTTAGTACTGTCAGCAAAGCTATCACTTACATTTCCTGCTGCATAAGCAATATCTAACAAGCCTATCCAATAGGCTGGTTGTAAAAAAAGCAATACACACAATAACAATACTAACCACTTAGGTAGTCTGCGCACACCTTAAATATACCCAATCAGACAGCTACAAACAACACTTTCTAATCACCAAATTTAACCTCGATCTACATTCTCTTTAAAATAACACTATCAAACTAATAACTAATATCTCTATATATATCTACCAAACCCCAATCAGCTCCACCATCACCCTAGCCAAACCATACACCCACCAACCCACCACCCTACCCAAAGGCAACCATATCACTCCTAAAACCAACATCAATCCTCCACCAGCCATCAACATAGGCACCAAAGGTAGCACCAACACATTCACCAACGGCGCTATCCAACTCACCCGACCAAAATACCACCAAATAATCGGCGTTGTTGTTATCTGTGCAGCCACCGTTGGCAACAACTCTGTCCTTAAAAGCCATTTCCACCCTTTACTCAACTTCAAACCTTCCAACCACAACCTCAACCTAGGCTCCACCACCATCAAACCTAAACTAGCCGCTACCGACAACTGAAAACTCACCTCCTCCACTATTTCCGGCTTCACCATCACCATCAACCACACCGCCAGAGACAATCCCCAGCCTGACTTACTCCTTCTTCCCCAAGCTTTACCCACTAATAACATCCCTCCCATAATCACTGCCCTCATCACCGGAGGATCACCACCAGCCATCAAAGCATAAACCAACATCGCTCCTACCGACACCCACACCATCACCGTTCTACTTATCAACCACACTCCTGTCTCCATCACCATCTCTCCCACCACCATCACGTTATACCCACTAGCTACCACAATATGCACCGTTCCCGTCTTGATTAACTGCTGATAAAACTCATCTCCCAACCTCATCTTCTCTCCTAACACCACCCCTGCCACCAACCCCGCTTCTTTCTGCGGTAATAACCGCACCAAGATCAGGCTCAACTTTTCACGATTTTTTTCTAAACCATTTTTAAACATCCACCACCAACCACCTTCTTCATTTCCCTTCTCTAAAACCTCCATTTTTATACCATCTTTCAACCAAATTCTCCCCATTAACCAATCTGTCACTCCTTGATACGACTTGCCAGTCACCTCCACCTTATCCCTTTGTGAAAACTCACACCTGCCCTCAATTTTCACTCTAAACACACCCACTCCGACTATACATTTAGAACCCTTTTGATGTACTTTGTTCACTTCACCCTCAACCCTCACTACTACCCCCTTCTCTATCTTCATTGTCATCAATCCACCCATCACCAACCTCAAAACCAAAATTGTCACTAAAAACACCCCTCTTTTTCTCATCTTGATCAATAAACCGTTAACTTATCCTTATTTTTCTCCATCACCGACTCCGTCAACACTCCTTTCTCCACCAACTCCTCCACACTTCTATACGGTCTTCCATTAATAATATCCTCTGCTCTCTTCTCTCCTACCCCCCATAGGGTATCAAGCTGACTCTTGCTGGCCGTGTTTAGGTTCACAACATCTGTCACTACTCCCATCACCACACCCCCTCCCTCCTGTTCTTTAATAAGGGGTATATATATCTTCTCTCCATCCTCCACCTCACTCGCCAAGTTAATCACTCTACTCACATAATCCCTGTCCGCCTCATCTGCCAATCCCCCAGCTGCTATCAAACCATCCTTCACTCTTGACCCTTGCTCTACTTCATACACCCCAGGCCTTTCTACTGCCCCTCCAACATCTATCCATAAATACACCCTGTCCTCTTCCTCAGCGGTAATATACTCCACCTTAACTTCTTCCTTTTTTCTTCCTTCCCACAGGCTCCAACCCATTAAAACCATGCCTACCACCCCCAAACTAATCCACCACCAGCCACCCAAAATCTCTATTTTTGCCCCATTCTTCACCATAAGTTCACTATACCAAAAATAAAACGGCCTCACTTTTACTCCAAAAACTATCAACTTTCCTATCATTCATAAATAGTCTCTGCTAATTTATATCTCCTTAAATAACTAAGCACTTAATTTTCAACACTGACAATTCAACATCAAAAGACATCATCTAAATATCTAAAATCAAACTGCTTTCTTTTTTATTTTATCATCCCATTCGTTTTTCTTTTTTTAACTAATTTTTCCCTTCCTCTCACTATTTTAACTACATCAATACCTCTCTTAACACTACAGACATCTTCATGATACTGTCATCTTCCTTGTTGTTTATAAACAAACTAAAACAGGTTTCACAACTATCTCATAACTTCCATTAATCAATCAGTTAATTATAAAAAACACTGTTTAATAAACCTAACGATTAATTCGGGTTTTCTCAGCCCTCTCAAGCACAAAACAACACCCTTCTCTATTCTTTCTTCCACTCCCTCAAACCCCATCAATCACCACCACATTTGATATGTTTTGATTACCTGTGTTAGAAAAAAAACACCTCGTTATTTCCCCCACTACCTCCCTTCCTCTTTTTCCTTTCCTTCCTCTCTTTTCTTACTCTCCACGTCTCAGCCGATAATCTTAGATCTAATTCTCGCCATTAAGTAAGATATTGTCATGCCCGGTATCTTTACTTCAACACCGGTAAATGTTTTAATGAAATCATGGCTTTGACTAAAACAGACAAAACGTTCATCAAGTCTCTGATTAAACCTTTAGGTAAAAGGGTTGGTTCTTTGGAGAACAAGACTAATACTTTAGGTAAAAGGGTTGGTTCTTTGGAGAACAAGACTAATACTTTAGGTAAAAGGGTTGGTAATCTTACAAAACAACACCTTTTACTATCCGACCGGGTAGAAAGAGGTTTCCAAGAAACCAACGAAAACCTAGCCAAATTAAGAAACGAAACTTTAAACGGTTTTGATCAGGTCCTTACTGAAATCAAGGAAATGCGTCAAGAAAAGGAAGTCCTTCACCATAAGGTATATAACGATCTCGATCCCCGACTGACTAAACTCGAACTTTCTCAGACGGCTAAAAAAATACTTTAGTCACTCATATCCAACCATCTCATTCCCAACCCCTCTAATCCTCCTAGAAAGCCTGCAAAAACTTCTTTCGGGTATCAGATCATACTTTCCCCCTTTTTCCTTCATTTCACCCCTTCTTCCCATATCTTTCTCGCACCATTTTTCATCTTCACATATCTCCAATCAACATCCTTAATCCCTCATTCTCAAACCTAAAATATCCTAGTTTTAATATACCCCAGTCCCGTACTCCCTATTTCTTTTTCCATCAATCTAACCCTTCATTTTCTCCTTCCTCCTTCCTCCTTCTTATCTTCCACCCCATTCCATCATCATTATTTTTTTCTTTAAATATTTTTTCTCACTTTATTCACTAAATCATCAATCTTTGCTTTTTCTTCGCTATTTTAATCCTCAAACCACATCATTCTTTAAAATCACCGCAAGTTAAACAAAATAGTACAGAAGCTAAAAAAGGGTATCAGAGTATAGCATCATTAAAA
>Ga0222667_1000322_pt1 | contig 23720 bp, 37 predicted proteins | sample AntAcemetagen657_FD_179854 | JGI IMG/M metagenome (GOLD analysis project Ga0222667, IMG submission 179854) | Saline water microbial communities from Ace Lake, Antarctica - #657 | ecosystem: Environmental > Aquatic > Non-marine Saline and Alkaline > Saline | place: Antarctica: Ace Lake... | reverse complement strand
TTCCGACAAAAGGAACGGTAGCGCTGAGACTCCTCTGCGCGTGCAAACCAGGGCACAGCTGTGACGAATACCATCCCAAAGGATTTTTTTTCCAATTTAGTCGACTAGAGGGGGATATCCCAAGTCCAACGATCGTCGCGAGTGGACCACAATATCATTTCATGTGGAACGAGGACCGCTATTTGAGCATAGCGGAATGCAAACGAATCTGCGCGTTCCCTGACGATTTCATTTTGACAGGGAATCAAAGACAAAGATGGGAACGGATGGGGCGTGCCGTTCCACCGTTGATGATGAAAGCTATCGCGGAACATGTATATAAAACTGTGTTGATGAAAACAAGAACTTGATGAAACTCAGGAGGGAAATATGTCCCGGTTGAATCAAATCGCGTTGGAGCTCAGGGAATTATTGGTGGACCAAATGCGACCCTTCAAAGGAGAACGAGTCGCGGTGTTTCTTTCCAGCGGGACGGATTCCATGTGCGTCCTGCATGCCTTGCTTGCCGCGAAGGCGAAACCCAGAGCGTATTCTTTTTTTATCGAGGGGGAAGAAAATCGGTTTGATCCCGTCGTCGCGAAAAAAACCGCTGATTCCATCGGGATCAATTGGACTCCAATCCCGCTGGCATCTGATCCTACCGCCGCCGCTCGCAAAGCCGTTTTGGGACTGGGCGTTAAAAGCAAATGCGACGTGGAATGCGGTTGGCCGATGGCGGAAGCTTTGCAAGTCGTGGACGAGGCCGTTGTAGTTTCCGGACATGCCGGAGACGGCCATTTTGGTTTAACGAAAAAAGTGATGATGCACAAAGATCTTTTCGACGTGGAAAGGGATAGGTGCTTTGAAAATCCCGATTACGCGCAGGTGCGCACGTTGAAGTGGTTCGCCAAATGCTGTGGAAAATTGCTCTTCACCCCGTGGACCGACCCACGGATCATCCAATTATTGCGTGACCTGTCTTGGCGTGAGTTGAACCACCCGCGCCAAAAAGAAATTGCTCGCCTTGCCTTTGAAAAAGAATGCACCCTTTATCCCCCGAAACTCCATAGCGACCTGCACGCGGCAGGGACGGGGATTAAAGAGATGTTTCAGCACATTACCGAAGGGACTCGGTTCACGAACCCCGTTGCTGTTTATCATAGAATCAATTCATTGAGTCTCCCCGTGTTGGTAGGTCAAGCTCCCAGTAAAACTAGTGACGTGGAAAAACCACTTTCAGCTCGTCCCTTGTCCACCTCGTTGTGCCAATTATTGTCGTGCGATTTATTGACGTACCTTTCTTCGTTTGAAAGGATCAATTTGTTGAATGCCTGGCCCGGATCTTCAAAGAAGGGGGATCTATTCCCCGCGCGCCTCGGGGCTGAGCGGGCGAAAGAATTGATCCCCTATTTTCGGGGACGCGAAGTTATCCTATTGGGAAGGAACGTTGCCAAGGCGTTTGGATTGCGCGACGAGTTCCCTCTTTTGCGGTATCGCCAAGAACACTGTTGCGAGATGGCGGTGGTGCCGCATCCATCGGGGGTAAATCTTTGGTGGAACGATGAAGAAAATAAAAAAGCCGCCGCGACCTTTTTGAAATCAGCCATGGAGTCCGTAACGGATAAATTAAGGGGGGGTTTATAATGAAAGAAAAAAATAAGAATAAAGACAAGCTGGGAACGTACACGAACGGCAAGTGGAAGTTCGATGACAAAGTCACAGCATGTTTTGACAACATGTTGGAACGGTCGATTCCTCAATATAAATTGATGCGAGAATTAACCTTCCGCGTCGGAAGGCGTTTCGCGACTCTTGGAACTGCCGTTGTGGATCTCGGATGCAGTCGCGGCGGTGCTCTTGCAGAGTTTGTGGATGCCAAACGTCCCGAGGACCAGACGACGTTCATAGGAGTTGAAATTTCAGAACCAATGGCCCTCGCCGCTACCGAACGGTTTGAAAATCGCGACGACGTGGTGATACACCAAATAGATCTTCGCGAAACGTATCCTCCCGTAGTCACGCGGGACGGGATCTCGTGTGGGTCGTCCCTCACGCTCGCCGTGCTGGTCCTCCAGTTCATTCCCATCGAACACCGCCATAGGATTATTAAAAAAATATACCAGCAAACAATTTCCGGCGGGGCGTTGATCCTCGTAGAAAAAGTCCTCGGGAACACGGATGAATTGAACGCCATGATGGTTCGCGAGTACTATGAGATCAAACGGATGAACGGATATACCGACGACCAAATCGAACGGAAGCGATTGTCCTTGGAAGGAGTTCTGGTCCCGATCACGGCGCGTTGGAACGAGGACATACTTCGAGAAAGCGGGTTCAGGCAGGTAGATTGTTTCTGGCGCTCGTTGAATTTCGCGGGATGGATCGCTATTAAATAAATAATTAAGGAGGTGTTTTATGATTATCAACACAGATCAATTCAAACAGATTTTGGAAACAGTAACTCTTGTCGGGAATATTTCTGGAAAAAAAGAAAATAGTGGATGCACCGATAATTTACTTTTCAAAGAAAAGCACGTCTTCAGTTATAACGGTGAAGTCGTGGTGTGTTGCCCAACCCCGTTTCCAACATCGTTAGAAGGAATCGTTCCAACAGAAGCATTGATGTCGTTCATACGCAAGGTCAATGACAAAACTATGTCCGTCGAAATGACTGAAGATTTATTGGTGTTCCGGGGCGGGAAATTCAAAGCCGGCATTTTATTAGAATCCACGGGGCAGTTTCCAAAAAATATCACCACGCTTGTCGACGAAGTTGAATGGACGAAATTACCAACCAAATTTGGGGAAGCATTGGACATCGTTTCTGAGAGCGCAGCCACCACACCTGGAACGGTTTTGTCTTTTATTCAAGTGGCCGATGAATCCATCACGGCATGCAATAATTTTGAGGTAACTTCTTTTTCAATGAAAGGTCTGAAAAACCAAATTCTTATTCCGGCAACAGCAGTAAAAAATATCGTCCGGTTCTCTCCCGACAGTATAGGATTTTCTGACAAGTGGATATTTTTTTCAAATCCCAATGGATCCCACCTATCGTGCCGTGCCGGGACTGGAAAATACCCTGATGTGTCAAAATTACTATCTAACCGAGGGAAGCAAATTGAATTTCCAGAAACAGTGGACGACGTGCTTGCTCGTGCCGATGTGTTTTCCACGATGTCAGGGGATGCCACCGATAAAGAAGTGAAGTTCATCGTGGCGGATAAAAAATTTATAATACGTTGTCATGGAAAACAAGGCTGGTTTGAAGAAATTATTCCGTCAACGGTGGAAAAATCCTTTTCATTCTCCATCAATCCTGAGCATTTATTGCGTGTGATTGAATATGGTAAAAAAATTGAATTAACCGAGACCTCGATTATGTTTCGAGATTCCAATTTCATCCACTCCGTCTCGATAGAAAAATAAAATGAACCCCGGGTTTTTTAAACAGAGTGTTACTTTTGCGGAAAAATGCGGTGTGGCTTGCACGCTTGATCGCGACTGCCGCTCTCCCAAGATGCCGGTCACCGGTGAAGGGCGAATGAGGATCCTCATCATTGCTGAAGCACCCGGTGAGCAGGAGGACAGGCAGAATACGCAATTCATCGGCCCAGCCGGACAACTCCTTCGCAAGATTCTAGCCGAGCATGGAGTTGACCTTGACCGTGACTGCCGCAAGACAAATGCTGTGAGATGCCGACCGCCTGAAAATCGCCGTCCTACGCGTCAAGAGATCGAGGCCTGCCAACAGCACGTCTGGGATGAGATCGCCCGTTCTAGGCCTATCCTGACGCTTTTATTGGGGCAAATAGCGGTGGAATCCTTCCTGCTAGGCCGAATAACCAAAATAGGCCAGATCGGACGGTGGCGGGGCATGGCAATTCCAGACCAAAAAGCCGGGTGCTGGATCTGCCCGACATTCCATCCAAGCTATATTCTTCGTAGCCAGGAAGGAAGAATAATCAGGGGCAAGGCCAAACCAATTCTACCCACCGAGGAATTGATATTCAGGATGGATTTAGAACAGGCATTGACACTATTGGATAAACCATTTCCGGTCGCTCCTCCTCCTCAAGTAATGTGTGAGTGGCACTGGAGCACAAAACCCGGTGATACGGTCGCCATCGACTACGAAACTACCGGCCTGAAGCCCTACCGCAAAGGACATCGAATTGTGTCGGCTGGGATCAGCAATGGTGAATGGGCTTGGGCAGGTGAAATGACACCAAAGTTTGCCCGAAAATGGAAGCTATTGTTGGCCGATCAAAATATTAAAAAGATCGCCCACAACATGAAGTTCGAGCATCAGTGGGCTGCTCATTGTCTTGATGTGGAAACGCAAGGTTGGTTATGGGACACGATGCTTGCCTCACACATGGTTGATAATCGCAAACTTTATTGTAAACTAAAGCACCAAGCGTATATCAACTTTGGTGTACCCGACTGGAGTGATGGCATAGATTTTGAGAACGATGATGACGACTTCGCTATCCATCCCACCGTGGTTACTGATAAGTTGCTGAGTTACAATGCTCTTGATGCTTTCTGGTGTTACAAATTATATGAGAAACAAATGGAGAAGTTCAAAAAATGACTCCATTGTCCATGGACGGTTATAAACTCCTGCACGATAGTGCTTTGGTTTTTGCAGACATCGAGGCCACCGGAATCCGTATGGATGTCAAATATCTCCATGAACAGGACATAGCTGTTGGAAATGACATTCTTGGTATAGAACGTCAACTTTGGAAGACGAGTGAGGCCAAAGAATGGAAACTTCGGTTCAAAGATAAGATCAAGTTCAGTGCCACGGCCCAACTGTCCGAAATGCTTTTTAAGCAATGGAAATACAAGCCCACCAAAACCACTCGGAAGGGTCGGGCATCTGTCGATGATGAAGTGCTTCGTAAGATCAACAGTCCATTCACCCGACTCATTTTACAGCATCGAAAGTTGAGCACAGTAAGAAACACGTTCCTTTCCGGTTTGTTGGAGAATCAATTAAATGGGTTCCTACACCCATCTTTCAACTTGCATACGGTACTGAGTTATAGAGGGAGTTGTCATGGTCCAAACTTTCAAAATCAACCCGTGCGTGATCCTGTTCAAGGAGAGATTGTCCGGAAGGCGTTCCTTCCCCTCATTCCAGAGCACCAGTTTGGGGAGATTGACTATAAAGGAAACGAGGTTGTCAGCAACGCTTGCTATAATCATGACCCAAACCTGGTGGCTTACATCAAGGATCCAACTAAGGACATGCATGAAGATTCCGCCAAGAACTGTTTCATCCTCCAACCAAAACAGATTGGGGAGATGATCCGATACGTCGGGAAGAACGGATTTACCTTCCCGGAATTCTACGGTAGCTATTTTATCAACATTGCTCCGGCCATGTGGTGGGCGATTACGGAGCATGGACTTACAACGGAGGATGGAATTCCTTTGTACCTCCATTTGAGGAATGAAGGAATTTCTAATGAGGAGGAATTTATAGACCACATCCAACAAGTGGAGCAACATTTTTGGGACGAGCGTTTTCCAACCTTTGCCAAGTGGAAAGTCAAGTGGTATGAAGCGTACCAGAGGAAAGGGTATTTTGACTTGCTTACCGGTTTCCGGTGTCAAGGTCCCATGCGTAAAAACGAAGTGTGCAACTATCCTGGGCAAGGAACAGCATTTCATTTTCTATTGTGGGGAATGGTGCGATTACACGAATGGTTAGTCAACAATGAAATGAAAACTCAAATACTCGGTGAAATACATGATTCAATTGTGATATCCTTCCACCCGGATGAGACCATGACCGTGTTGCGTAAGGCTCGCAAGATTATGTGTGTGGACATTAGAAAGCACTGGAAATGGATTAACGTCCCGATGAGCATAGAAGCGGAAGTCGCCCCTGTGGGAAAATCGTGGCAGGAAAAACAACCTATGGAGATATCATGAGCAAATCATCTGAACGCATTTGTGAAAAATTGTGTTGGATTCGGGACCAGCTTCAAATAACCCGTCAGATGAAATGCACCTGTCCTGGTTTCTATCTCCAATACAATCAGGGATGCTCTTGTGAACGGGGTCGGGAAATAAAAAGATTAGAGAACGAGATGACTAAAAAACTGGACGAACTAAATATGGAGGATAAATGAGTGCAACATCATTAGCAGTAAAGTATAGACCAAAACGGCTATCTGATTTCCTCGGCAACACTGAGACCGTCCAATCCCTTCGTGCCCTGATGGAACGCGAGGAGATGCCACACACAATTCTGTTCACCGGTCCAAGTGGAACAGGCAAGACCACACTCGCTCGAATCGTGGCAAAGCGACTCCGATGTTCTGAATACGACTTGCAGGAACTGAACACCGCTGACTTTCGAGGCATTGATACGATCAGGGACGTGGTAAAGAATATGTCGTTGTGCCCGATGAGCGGGTCGTATCGGATATGGATACTGGATGAGTGTCATTCCCTCACGAAGGACGCCCAGCACGCTCTATTGAAAGCCCTCGAGGATACACCCAAGCATGTTTATTTCCTGCTGGCCACTACCAATCCGGAGAAGCTTCTACCCACGATCAAGACTCGGTGCGTGACGTTTGATGTGAAGCCTCTGAATGATAAATTGATGGATCAGTTACTGAAGGACGTAATAGCGAAGGAACAAGTATTGGTAATGCAGGAAGCCATTGATCAGATTATACAGGACTCCCTTGGTTCTGCTCGCATGGCACTGTCGATTCTTGATAAGATTATCAACATGGACAGCAAGCTTATGTTGGAAGCAGCAAAGCAACAGGCAGCAGCACAATCAGAAGCTATCAATCTATGTCGTGCCCTGATCAGCAAACGTCCGTGGAAAGAGATAGCCAAAATTATACGAGGGCTGGAACAGGAACCGGAGAGCGTGAGGCGAGCGGTGCTGGGGTACGCCCAGGCAGTATTACTTAAATCGGACAATCCGCAAGCGGCACTGGTGTTGATGAATTTCCGTGCTCCACTTTATGATGTTGGGAAACCGGGATTGACGATTGCTTGTTACGAGAGCATAGCTTAAATGAACGACCGTGAAACCGTATAATAAGGTAAGGAGAAAATGAAATGAGCGACCCAAATTATGACCAAGATATTTCCATCGACCCTGACGCCCTCGACATAGAGTGGACGAAGCAGGCGCAGACCTTTTTTAAATATGCCGAGCTGACCGCCAGGGCTCATGTCGTAATGGATCGTAAGAAAGAGAAAATAGATGTCCTCGAAGCAACGATGGGATTGAAAATCAGAACAAACCCGGCTTCTTATGGACTGGAAAAAATTACTGAGGGTGCTGTTCAATCAACTATTCTGATTGACCAGAACCACATTGACGTGTTATCCGAATTGGCCGATCTCAAATATGAATACGAAGTGCTGATCGCCGCCGTCCGTGCCCTCGACCAAAAGAAAGCGGCACTGGAGAACCTGGTCCGGTTGCAGGGACAAAACTACTTTGCCGGACCGTCAGTGCCTCGTGAGATTGGAAAAGAGTGGGCACGTGACATTGAACGTAATACAGTACGTAGCAAAGTAAAAACAGCGATGAGTAATAAACGGGCAATCAAACGATAAAGAAAAGGGTGCGTTAGTTACCGTGAGTTCGATAAACGGAAATCTCATGTGTGAATCTGGCACAAAACGTGAAGCCGTAAAAACGGTTCATCCCGCCATGAAGGTTAGTCTGATCAACGCTTCATGGCCACAAGGAGGTAAGAGGGCAAGCGTGGTAGAAATATTCTTCTGCCATAAAAACGGATAGCGGCAGTCCCGCCACCCTTTTCTTTTTGAGAGAATAATATGAACATTGCTGATCTTACTCCAATTCAGTTAATCTTAGTCATAATAGGATCTTGGTTTTGGGTGTATGTCGCAGGTCGGCTTGCCAGTGCAGGAATACTCAAGTCATGGTGGGATTTTATTTCCCAAAAACGTAAACCGCCGAAAGGCACAAAGGAGGAGGAGACATGAAGAGTTCGCAACAGTCAATGAAGGATCGCGTCCGCAAACGGGCGGAGGTCCACAAGAACCGGGGAGGGCTGGATACGCTGGCTCTGCCTGAAGGTGTCGAGTTGTACAAGCCAGAAAAAGGAAGTGTCGAGTTTGACATCATCCCTTACATGGTGACAGCCGACAATCATCCAGAAGTCAAGAAGGGTGAAATCTGGTACGAGCGGACTTATCTGGCCCACCGCAATGTCGGACCGGAAGAGAAGTTCCTTGTATGCCCACGCACGATCGGCAAACGATGCCCGATCTGTGAGGAGCACCAGAAACTCAACAAGGATCCGGATGCTGACGAGGCTGTCGTCAAGGGTTTGCGAGCTAAAGAACGCGAGCTGTTCAATGTGGTGATGAAAGACGGTGACGGATCGGTGATGCTTTTGGATATCAGTGTATTCTTGTTCGGACTCAAACTGGAGCAGGAAATACTGGAAGGTGACGAAGAGAATGCATCTTTCGCCGAACTGAAGGGCGGCAAAACGCTCAAGGTGCGGTGGGAACAGAAGTCCATGGGCACGAACAAGTTCGTCGAGGCTGGTCGGATCGACTTCAAAGACCGGGACGACATCGGAGAAGACGCGCTGGACTTAGCGGTTGATCTGGACAAAGCGCTGAAGATCCTGTCCTATGAAGAGATAGAGAAGATATTCCAGGCCGGTGGCGACGAAGATCCAAACGACGATGAAGATAAGACAAAAGTCGAACCCGAAAAGAAACCTGTCCGACGAGTGATCGGTGGCAATCGGAAACCAGCAACGACAAGTGACGACGATGACGATCAGATTCCCGGTGCAGAAGCTCCTGCCAAGAGAAGGGTTGGATCAGAGGAAGATGACCCCAACGAGTGCATCGCTTGTGACGGCACTGGCAAGAACAGCAAGGGGAACACGTGTAAAATATGTGGCGGGTCTGGCAAGAACGATGACACAAATGGTGACGGGGACGAGAAGGAAAACGAACCCGAAAAGAAACCGAGGTCCATTCGTCGAGCGATCAAGAGATAATTCCGGTCGGTGAGGGATGCCCCTGCAATTGGCCGCAGGAACCCTCCCTTCTGGTTAGGGAGTGGTGGCCGGTAACCACTTAAAACCCCGGCATAATTTAATATTTGAAAATAAACCTTTACTTCTTAAAAGGAATATAATATAATGTATGGCAGAAATAGGGTAGCTCCCGAAAAGATGGACACGACTACCATCCTGTTCTGCCTGTTCTTAGTCGCCACAACTAAAGTCGGAGTTGTTATGGAATATAAAATCTACGGTCTTTATAACGAGTATCACTATCTACGCTACATAGGGGCTACAAAGCGCCTACTTAAAAATCGCTTAAAAGAGCATTTACATCAAGCTCTTAAAGGCATACATACTCATAAATGCTGTGGTATTCGTGCTATGTTGTACCGTGGATTTTTTCCTACTATCAAATTATTCACTGAAGTAGAAAAATATAAATGGCAGATAGTAGAACGAATCTATATTAAACATTTTCACGATCTTGGATATAATTTATGGAATGAAACAAGTGGTGGTGAAGGTTGTTCCGATCTTTCTTCCTTCGCGCGACAGAAAATGAGTTTGGCGCAAATAGGTAAAAAACACCCAGTAAATTATATTATTCCCATCAGGAAAAGAAAGATAATAGCACAGAAAGTCAGAGCGTATAGACTTGGTAAACACCATTCGGAAACAACTAAAAAGAAACAACGAAAAGCAACTATTGATCAGCATAGAGCGAAGGGTCACCACATGCCGGTGAAATAAAACCGGCTTTATTTTAAGGAATGACGATAATGAAATTAACAGATCAAGACCCATTCCCATTCGGAAAGTATAAAGACGAACCTATGGAAGATGTGCCGGCGAGTTATCTCGACTGGTTCATAGGACAGAGTTGGGCGGACAACTGGCCTGCAGTCGTAGATTACATTAAAGACAACCGCGTTATGATTGACAAGGAGCTGAGAAACAGTGGAGCACTAGATGACTAAACGAATTATTAACCGTCCGGGAGAACTTCCCTCATTGACTTTGCAGATCACCAAACATGCTATCGAAGGTCGTGATATCTTGAAAGAACAAGAGGAAGGACATCAGTACATCTCCACTGGCTCTGCCCTACTGAACCTCGCCCTGTCCGACAAGGCCGATGGCGGTTATTTACCCGGCAAGGTTATTAACGTGATCGGTGACAGTTCCAGTGGCAAGACGTTCCAATGTCTGACCACATTGGCCGAGGCTGCACACAATCCTGCTTTCGATGACTACTTACTGATCTATGACGACGCAGAAGCCGCCAGCGAGTTTGATCTGGTAAAGTTATTTGGGCAGAAGACTGCCGAACGCATCCTGCCACCCAATCTTGATTTGGAAGATCCAGAGCATAGTCGGACCATGATGGATTTTCAATCAAGCATACGGCGATTGCTGCAAGGTGATAAACCGATCATCTATATCCAAGACAGTTTTGATGCACTTACCACCGACCAGGAACTGAAGCATGCCGCCGACCTGCAGGACGCCCACGACAAAGGCAAGGAAGCCAAAGGAACGTATGGAATGGAAAAGGCCAAGCATGCCAGCATCCTCCTACGCCTGATCGCCGGTGGGATAAAGAAGACGAGAAGCCTCGTAATTATCATCAGTCAGACTCGTGACAATATTGATCCCATGTCATTCCAGCATAAGACACGGGCTGGTGGGAAAGCACTTTATTTTTATTGCTCATACGAGATGTGGTTGGCGGTGGCCAAGAAACTGTCTACCAAAGTGAACGATCGAAACCACGTGCAAGGTGTTGTTAGCCGAACCAAGATCACCAAGAACAAAGCGAACGGGAAAGTGAGAGAAGTGGATTTGCCAATTTATTACGATCTGGGTGTGGACGACGTGGGCGCATGTGTGGACTTTCTTATCCAGGAGAAGTGGTGGACGAAGAGTGGGTCTGGAATCATCACCGCACCAGAACTGAGGACCACCGCCACCCGCGTGAAGTTAATCAAGGCAATAGAGGAGAAAGGTTGGATTGATCGTCTTCATACCATAACGGAGAAGGCGTGGCTTTCTATTGAAGAGAAACTAAAACTGAACAGGAAAAAGAGGTACGGATGATTACGCTCTTAATAGATTGCAATTTCTTAACGTATCGAGCATACTACACCACCGGTGGAATGTCTTCCAGCGGATCAGCCACGGGGATCCCTTACGGTTTTTTCATGTCACTCTTAATATTGTCTGAGCGGTTCAAGACAAATAAGTTTTGCTTCTGCTGGGACAGCAAAACGTCCAGACGCCATAAACTGTTCAACGATTACAAAGCGAACCGACGTGAAGATTTGACTGACGAAGAACGAGCTGAAAAGAATGATATTCATGCCCAAATAAACGCTCTACGAGACGAACTCATTCCGAGGGTCGGATTCAGGAATAGTATTCACCAAGAAGGATTTGAGGCAGACGATTTAATCGCCAAGGCTGTAATTAATAATCCTACCACTCAGTTTGTGGGGGTATCTGCAGACAACGATCTTTTCCAGTTATTACGTCATCCAAACTTTTTAATGTTCAGTCCGACCGCTAACAAACTGTGGACTGCCTCATCGTTTGCGATGGAATATGGTATCTCCGCTCGTGATTGGGTATCAGTAAAGTGCATTGCAGGTTGTCCGGGAGATGGAGTGCCTGGTATACCGGGGGTGGCAATTAAGACTGCAGTCCAGTATATGAATGGCACTTTGAGTAACGGAAAGAAATACAGAGACATAACAAATAAACTTGCGTTGATCAAGAGAAACTACCGGCTTGTATCGTTGCCGTTCGTGGGGATGGCACCAGTGAGATTGGTGAAGATGAAGGAAGAATTATCCATAGTAAAACTTCTTCAACTGTTTTCTGACTGTGATTTTCAATCTTTCCTAACCCGGCCAATGCAAACCCGATGGTCTAGCTTTGTCAAGGGTTATGTTAAATCAACTGCTGCCAAACAGTAGAATAGAGTAAGGAGAAAATCATGATTAACATCGCGTGGACTATACTTTTAACCGCAGTAGCTATGGTTGAATCTGGTGAGAACATCAACGCCTATAATCAGGGTGAGAATGCCATCGGTTTGCTCCAGATACGCCAGCCCGCCGTGGATGATCTGAACCGTCTGTGGAAGACGAGTTACAAACTGACTGACTTCTACGATCCGATCCTGGCGCAGAGAGCATTCAAATCTTATGGTAAAATGTACGGTGCCAAGACCGCAAAGGAGTATTGCGTGATCTGGAACGGTGGTCCTCGTGGATGCGAGAAAAAGACAACTGAAACATATTGGGTGAAAGTTCAACAGGCAATCAAGGAGTTGGAACAATGAGTGACAAACGCATATATATTGGAATTGACAATGGCGTCAGTGGAAGTATAGGTTTAATCCGGCAATCGGCCACTGAGAGACATACAGAATTCTTTCCTGTCCCCACTTTCTCGGAACAAAATTACACAAAGGCAAAACAGAACATCACCAGGATAGACCACAAAAGTCTGCTGGAACGCCTGAGATATGTTGCCGGAGAAATCCATATTGTCATGGAGCGCCCCATGGTGAACCCCATGCGCTTCCGCGCGACCACGTCTGCCCTGCGGGCATTGGAAAGTACGCTTTGCATACTGGAGATATTGGGGTTGTCCTTCAGCTATGTTGACTCCAAGGCATGGCAGAAGATGCTCCTGCCGCTTGGCGTCAAGGGAACGCCGGAGCTGAAGAAGGCAAGCATAGACATCGGGTGTCGGCTGTTCCCAGAGCACGCCGAGGCCATACGGAAGCAGAAGGACGCCGACGGAATCTTGATCGCAGAGTACTGCAGGAGAACGTTCGAGTAGTAAACCAAACAAAGGAGAACAGAATGAAACAAGACCTGACATTGCTAATAATTGCCGCAGTAATCATCTTTTTGGTGGCTGTTGCTGCTTTCAAGGTCGAGCGGTTTATGTATTGGAAATTCAGTGAGCAAGCGGAGCTTGCCAAAGAGATTAAACAGGTTGAGAAACGAATCACAGTTCTTAACCGCCGAACGATAGATATTGCAACGAAGCATAACGCAATCGTTCAGTATCTTGTCCAAACACCATGGGCTGTGACCAATACGGCTCCTGAGAAGATTACTAAGAAAAATGAAAACCAAAATTAATAGGAGGACACAATGAGATCAAGCGTAACACTTGGGGCAGAGTATCGGGACAAGATCACGAAATTCAAGGGCATATGCACGGGGTCGTGCGATTATATCAGCGGGTGCAATCAAGCATTATTGGCTCCGCGAGTTGGGAAAGACGGCAAAAAGAATGGCGGGGAATGGTTTGACGTGCAACGGCTGGAACGTGCCGGATCGAAAATCATCAAGTTAGATAACATCGAAACGCCGGGCTGTGATATGCCAGCTCCGATACGGTAACATTTAGAGATATTGTTTAACCTATTTCAAAACAACAATATAAAAGGGATGATTAAAGAAGGGCGCGACATGGATTCGACGCTGACAGGTAGCAGAGAGATGCGTGCCGGGGTTGGTCGGTTGGCCCCGTTATCAAGCCGACTGCATGATACTCGCCTACGAGTACAAAACGGCGGCTTAAAGTCGCCTAGGAACCCGGAGAGGCGCGGAAGTATCCGGCAGTACGACTCGCACATCCGCATGATGGGGTTTGTCCGTAGGCCGACAGGAAACGGACTGGTGGTAGGTGTCTATCCAGACGCCCCAGTTGCCGGACTTAAACCGGATATGCGCGTAGAGTCTCCTGTGAACTGACTGCGGACGGGGGTTCGATTCCCCCCGCGTCCACCATTTATAAAAAGGAAAGCTATGACCAAACCCAGACGTAAAAAGACACTAAAGAAAAGGCTTTCGACAATGAAGAAGGCAACTGCACTGGAGCATCTCTCCCCGTTGGAGAAACTGAAGGTCTCAGCACTGACTAAAATGTATAAAATTTTCCCAGGACGAGGCAGGCAATCCCATATTTCTTGAAGAGGAAATAAAATGATCCCACAACTCACAATCCACAATTTTCAAAGTCACAAGAACACGGTGCTCAAATTCCAACCGGGAATTAACTTCATTGCTGGTCAGAGCGATTGCGGAAAGACTGCCATCCTCCGTGCTCTCAACTGGGTGACAACTAACCGGCCTTCTGGTGAGAGCTTCCGATCTAGCTGGGGCGGGGAAACTTCTGTAGAGCTAATAATGAAAGACATGGCTGGTGCTCGCGAAACGTGTGAAATCATAAGAGCAAAAGATAAAAATAAAAACCTTTATAGGAGAAGTCAGGGCAGAGGAGTCCATGATCTAGTAGCTTTCGGCCAGGACGTTCCTGCCGAGATTACCAAAGCACTGAACTTGTCAGAAATAAATATTCAGCACCAACTCGATGCTCCGTTCCTGCTCTCCGAAAGTCCCGGTGAGGTTGCCAGACAGCTCAACGACATAGTTGACCTGACCGTGATTGACACATCTCAGTTCAACATCAATAAGATGGTCCGGCAGACCAGTCAAGAGCTGGCCACAGAAAGAGGGCGTCTAAGAGAACAACAGATCGAGCTTGAGAAGTACGCCTACCTCAACCAACTGGAAAAAGAAATTGAAGGCATTGAAAGCATGGAGAGGGGATTGGTTCTACTTTCTGATCAGAAAGATGTCATTGCCAAGATTATATCTGCGATGGAATTGCACGAGGGGCAGTTACTGGAGAGCGAGACGATTCTCAAAGCTGAAAACAAGATCAATGCGGTGGAAGCTCTTGTTGAGCAGGAAGAAGAGTATGCCAAACAAGTAGAGGAAATAGGCAACCTCAGTGCGAGAATCTCATCCAAGATAGAAACGATCAAGGGGATTGGTACTATCCTCCCTGCCGAAGAGCCAATGTACATTCTATTTGAATTGATGGAGAAGCGAGGTGAGACAGAAGATCGCAGATCCTCACTGGAAGAACTGGTGCAGGAAACATGTGCAGAGAAGATGAAACTGACTACCATCTCAGTTCAAGTAGACGCCATGGAGAACGAGTACGATCAATTGATGCCGGAGACGTGTCCATTATGTGGGCAGAAAGTGAGAAAATTATGAGCAGCATCACAAGTGGCTTGACTGCCAAGGGGAAATGCATAAGAATTAGTTTGTCAATAACCTCTTCCCCCATAGAAATAAATGGATTCGTTGAAGAGGCTGACATGCTGTGGAAATGGAAAGACAAAAAAGGACACGTTCACCAATGGAAGAAGCACGGGAAGAAGGTTGATATTCCTACCACAAGAAAGAAACAAATTTACAGTATGGACCCTTGGGATGGGGATGTGTTTGAGTGTACAATTAGAGTATGTAAAAAATGCGGAGAAGAGGTTCATCCTAAATTTAATACCAAGTACACAACTAAATCTGCTACTGGTCTTCGGACAGTGGAGGGAAAATTTTGTACACCAGAAAAAGTCAATGTAGGACAGATTGTGGATCTGAAGGATTTATGCAAAGAGCTATGTGGCGAGATGGTAATTACAGGATGCCACCAATATGGCAATGAGTATAACGCAGAATTTAGTTTAACAGGTGAGCTGACATTCTGCTGGAAGAAGAAACGGAAAAGCAAGAAAAGAAAAACAAGAAAATGAGAACGATCCACAGAGCGACAAAGAAACCAACTTGCATCCTGACGGCAGACTGGCACCTGCGTGAGGACACTCCGGTCTGCCGGATGGACGACTACTGGAAAGCTCAAGCCGAAGCTATTGAGTTCATCTATGATTTACAATTGCAACATACTTGCCCCATCATTCACGCTGGGGATATGTTCGATCATTGGAAGCCGTCACCGTTCCTGCTGGCGTGGGCGATAGAGTATTTGCCGGATGAGATACATGTAGTCCCGGGACAGCACGACCTTCCCCAGCACAACCTTGATCTGCTGTCTAAATCGGGCCTGAACGTCCTTGAAAAGGCGGGAAGGGTAAAGTGCCTAGGGGAAGGGATTCGACCTCTTGTAGGCGATTCTACGACGGTTTATGGCTATGCCTGGGGGCAAACGCCTCAGAAAATTGCATTTACCGAAGGATGCCGGGATATACTCGTTCTCCACACCATGACCTGGACCCACCGCATTCCATTCCCAGGATGCAAAGCTGACAGTGCCCACGCTCTTTTGAAGAAGTTATCAGGATACGATTTAATAGTCACTGGAGACAATCATCAACCCTTTATTGTGGAGCATGAAGGACGAGTACTCTGCAATCCGGGCAGTATGATGCAGATGGCGGCAGACCAGCAAAGTCATAAACCACGAGTGTATCTGTATTATGCAGAAGACAACTCTGTGCAACCGGTCTACCTCCCATCCTCCAGTGACTATATTTCTAGGGAGCATATTGACAGGGCAGAGGAACGGGATCAGCGGGTTGAGGCATTCGTGTCACGACTCAAAGATGATTTTGAGATTGGGCTGTCATTTGAGAAGAATCTCAAGGAGTATTTTGAAAAGAATAAGGCCAAGAAAGAAGTGAAGGATCTGGTCTGGAAGGCGGTGGAAACATGAACAGCAAATACACAGAACGAATCCTGAGGAATGCACAAGCACTTCTCGACCGGCAGAAGGTGGGATCGATGGAGTCTCTAAAAGGATTTGCTCGACAGATGAAGTTGGATTATTGCGAGTTGAGTAGAAAGCTGTCTAAGAAAAGGAGCAACATGATTAACAAACCGAAAACGATGGCTGAGAAACTAGCACGTAAGCTGGCTTATGCGGATCAGATGCAAAAACTTGTTCCGTATTGCGATCATATCACCGTGCAATATGCTTTAGCGGTAGCGGCAAAATATTTTGGCTTATATAGCCCAAAGACGGCAACCTGCGACGTTTGTAATTCCTTATGGGGTAAGTGTCTTGACTATTGTGACGCTACACAAGGCCATCAAGTAACAGCGGAAGAGAAGATGCTTTCACATCTACAGAATAAGGAGCCACCATGTACCAATCCCAAATAGACCAACGTGCCGCAGAGTTAGAAGCCGCTGACAAGCGCATGGACCCGCACGGCCAGATCATAGACTCCGGCGAGTTGCGGGCGTGGGAGAGGCATTTCGGGCCATGGTGCTATGCAGTCCAGCGGTATTGTAAGAAGAGCAGAGGGCTGTGTGCGAACAGATGCTGGCAGACGTGGCGGGGATTGAACAATGAAAAACATCGCATCATTTTCGGGTGGTAAAGACAGTACAGCCATGGTCTTGCGGTTGATCGAGGAAGACTGGCCGCTGGATGAGATCGTATTCTTCGACACCGGGTGGGAGTTTCCGCAGATGCACGAGCACATTGACAGATTTGAGCAGTACATCGGGAGGCCGATTACTCGGTTGCATCCTCGAGAGTCATTTGACTATAAAATGTGGATCAAACCCATTGTGCGAAGAAAGAAGTCATGTCCGATGCACGGCAAGGTGTACCGCTGCGGCAATGGATGGCCCTCGTTCTTTAGCCGCTGGTGTACCCGTGAGAAGGTTGACGTGATTGACCGATATTGCGGCGACGCTCTGCAATATGTTGGGATTGCGGCAGATGAGACAAAACGGCTTAAAATGCGCAACTATCCCTTGGTTAAGTGGGGGATGACGGAGGCAGATTGCCTTCAACTGTGTTTGGATAAGGGGTTTGATTGGGGTGGGCTTTATAACCACTTTGACCGGGTGTCGTGTTTTTGTTGCCCGCTCAAAAGATTAGACGATTGCCGCACATTACGAAAGTATTACCCGCCACTGTGGGGCAGAATGATTGAGATGGGCGACAACGTGAGAAGTCTAGAAGGTAGGCGGTTTCACCATGGCAAGACGGTGCGTGACCTTGAAGAACGATTTGCCCAAGAAGATAAGCAACAATGGTTACGACTGGACAAAATAGCAAGCCGGGACGTGGCGGGGATTGAGGACGTGAAACAAACAACAATCAAGGAGGAATAAAGTATGAAGTTTGAAATTAAACATCGTTTTTCTGGTGGCATATTGTTTAGTTGCGAAAGTGAAACATTAAAATTAGCAGTTAATTTGGCAATTAAGTCAAACGCCGACTTGCGTTCCGCCGACTTGAGTTACGCCAACTTGAGTTACGCCGACTTGAGTTCCGCCAACTTGAGTTCCGCCGACTTGAGTTACGCCAACTTGCGTTACGCCGACTTGAGTTCCGCCGACTTGCGTTCCGCCGACTTGAGTTACGCCAACTTGAGTTACGCCAACTTGCGTTACGCCAACTTGCGTTTCGCCAACTTGCGTTACGCCAACTTGCGTTACGCCAACTTGCGTTCCGCCGACTTGAGTTACGCCAACTTGAGTTACGCCGACTTGAGTTCCGCCGAAAATCTAAATAAATTTATTACTACACCCCTTTATATCCTCCGATCTCAAGTGGGAAAAATTCGAGCCTACAAAGTAGTAAACGAGAAAAACGAGGGACCGTATAAAGGAGGGATTATTTATAATGTTGGAAAAACGTATAGCGTGAAGATTTATGACACTGACGAAAACCATGCATGCGGGGCCGGAATTAACTTAGCGACCTTGGATTGGTGCATAAGAGAATGGAGAGTCGGGCATAGAATACTACTGGTAGAGTTTACCGCAAAAGATATTGTGTCTATCCCGATAGGCAGTGATGGCAAGTTTCGGGTGAAAAAATGCAAGATTGTTAAGAGGGTAAACTTGAAGGAAATAGGGATTGAGGACGGCAAGAAAGGGGTAAGGTTATGAACAAAAATACTAAAGACTGGATAGGGATGATTATTATCGGCTTTGTTATCGGCGTTGTTATGGGATTGATCACCATTGGGATTCAAATAGCAGTGGGGCTATAACACCCCCAGCGCAGACGTGGCTGGGATTGAGGACGTGAAACAAACAAAAAATGAAAGGAAATATTATGGGAGAATCCTACTACAAAGAGTTTTTACGAGAACAAATTAAGGACCTTACGGAGTTTCTTTTGCGGAGAGGGTACGAAGGACTACTTGAGGAATTTGAGATTTGGCTCACACGCGAGAAGAACTTAAAATGAGAAACTAACACCCCGGCGCAGACGTGGCTGGCGTGAAAGGAGCGAATGATGAGCAAGTTTTACAGAGCACCAAATAAACGACTGATTGCCAGGGGTGGCGGTGGACGCTTCCGCGAAACATCTCTGGCCGACATCGGGATGGCTGAATGTTCACAATGCGGAGCGATCTTCACACCCGACTATTCAAGCTTAGGGGAGATTCCAGATCCCCGAGTAATACGGGATTTGCAGAAATTATGCTCAGAGTGCAGTAAGATAAAGGAGGCGCAAGATGGCATGGACAAATGAACCGCCGACGAGGCCGGATTATAATTATTGGGCATATTGGCGTAAAGACAAAAATTTTCTTTGGAAATGTATAGAACTTTGGATGGGGCAATCTTCCGGAGATGTATATATTGTTGATGAAAAATATAAAGAAGCGTCAAAACTCGGCGGCGAATGGTGGGACACGCCCGTACCCGCGCCGGGGACGACGTGGAGCGTTCCAGAAATACAAAATTGGATGGCTCCGTGGAGCAGTTCGAAACAAACGCAAGTTATGGTAGCCGATCCAGTGGACGGCATCGCGGCGGTCACGGAGCGCAACAACAAGGAGCAAAAATGAACTGTAAAAACTATGAGCCGGTTGAAGTGCATACGGGCTGTTCGGGTTGTAAATCAACCCTTCCATTTCCCGAATGCGTGAGAAGTTGCGTTGACGATACCACTGGTATTCGCCGCAACTGGACACCCGCGCAGCCGGAGCCACACTTATCATGCGACGGATGCTGGAACGAGGACGATGAAGGAGATTGCGGTGATTGCATGAGTCCACCCGGCGACGAGACACGCAAGAATTACAGAGCAAAGCAACCCGAGCCACCCGCGCCGGACAGTCATGCTGATTTCCGGCAACATTGTTTCGAGTGTGCAAAGTTCCTTGAATGCGACCACTATTGTGCACCAACTGCCGGTTGTTTCGTTGCTATGGAGCCGGACGCGCCGGACGACATCAGCAAGGGGGTGTGGTTCCAAATTGGCGGATGTGGATCGTGGTACGCACGTCCCGCAGGACATCCAGATATAACAGCCGTCATGGTGGACGACGTGAAGTTCGTGCGGGATACGTCTAGGACGAGTTGCCGCACAACTGAAGAACTTAACGAGATGCTTGAGGATGTAGTGAATGCGCTTATCCTGTCTGACGCCGCGATTGCCGAACATGGCCCACTTGGAACACCCCCCGCAGAACTTGTCAAGCTAGTGTTGGATCAAAAGGACAAAACCATACGGATGTTAAAGGCTGGTATGATGGATGCAAACGGCGAGAAGTTCGTGCGGGAGGATCAGCCTTACTATCACAATATCGCTTGCCAGAAACTTGTCCGGCGGATAGCAAAATGGTCGAGGACTAGAGGAGGGTTGACAGAACCAAATAGTGTAGATGAAGTTCATGCAATCGAGGCCGAGGCTAAACAGCTTTGCCCAGAAACGAAGGGAGAATGATATGGAAGCGGAAATTTTGGGAGTGTTAACGGGAATACGAACAGAATTAGGATTTTTAATTGGCATAAGTTTTGCCTGTTGTTGTTGTTTGGTTGTTATTATCGTAAAGAAGAGGAGATAATTATGAGCACAGAAAATACAACTCAAGAACTGCTGCAACTCAAGAAGAAGATTGAGAATGCAAAGACCCAGAAGTCTGAGTGCGAGGGTGCATTGAAGCAACTCCGCAAACAGCTTCATGACGACTTCGATTGTGAGAATCTAAAGGAGGCCAAGACCGCTCTCCACAACCTCCAGACTAAAATAGAAAACCTAAACGACAAGATCAGTACCGGAATGCAGGAGCTTCGCAAGAACTATGATTGGTAGAAAGGAGTTGGAACGATGAATCTAAAAAATATTGATATAAGAGCTAAACCAAGAGATGATTATCTTGGACAACATGTTGATTCAATGGAGTTTGATATTGAAATCGTTGTTGGAAATAAACTATTTACAACGAGAGAGATAATTCCCTTGAATGAATTTGAGTCACATTTTGATATTATCATGAAACACATGGTTCAAAAATTAAAAGCTATGCTGATAGAAAAACTGAAATGAATATCCAGCAATATAGAACTGAACTTGAACGACGCAAGGGAAGGCAATCGCAGCTTCAGACCTCAGTTGATGGGTGTGAACACAAGATTAAGGTCTTTGAACAGCAGGAGAAGGATCTCCAGCAGGCGCAACTCATCCTCCAGTCTGTTGCTAAACTGACCCAGGACGAGCTGTGCTTCCACATCAGTGAGCTGGTCACGCTGGCACTCGAGGCGGTCTTCCCTGATCCCTACAAGTTCGTCCTGGAATTTGTCCTGCGCCGGGGGAAGAGTGAGGCTGACCTTTATTTCCTCAAAGGCAAGGAGCGAGTACATCCCACGACAGCCTCGGGAGGTGGGGCAGTCGACGTCGCCGCCTTTGCCTTGCGAGTAAGCCTGTGGAGCTTGAAGAGGCCACGGACAAGGAACGTATTAATCCTGGACGAGCCTTTCCGATTCCTGAGTGAGGACCTTCAGCCCAAAGCCAGTCAAATGCTAAAGGAGATCAGCGAGCGATTGAAACTTCAAATGATCATCGTCACGCATGAGTATCAACTCTTGGAATCTGCCGACAAAGTATTTGATGTGAAGATGAAGAAGGGAATCAGTAGCGTCACCTAATCACAATGGGCCACTTACCCCGACCACGCCGGGAAGTTCGGCTATCGCTCGTGCTTGCTCTCGTGCGTGTGAACCCCATGCTTTCAGGTTTCTCTCGGCAACCCATGTGTTGAAGCCCGGTGGCAAGTGGCTTTGAGCAAACTGAATCTCGTCCACCATATCTGCTACAGAAACAGAATCCCCCGCCGCTGGATGATTGCGCGTTTCTAGGCAAGCAAAATCACCGCCACAAAATCCCATTGTTCGTGGGTTCCATTGTTCGTGTGATCCAACAGGAATTAAACCAGCATACTTCTTAATCATCTTTATGCCGTTCAACACATCATCACGCTTCCACCATTGACTAGCCGGAGATTCAATGCACCGATTTGATTCAATAGCCAGCAGGTAAGCCCTTGCGTCGGGATTGAGCGTTTTACATGCCGCTTCAATAAACGGTTCATGCCGATCCATATATTTCAAACATGGATATTTGGGATCGTTGGAACCGGGGAAATCAAAAAACGCAAACACGATCTTCGCACCTCTGGCTTTGAGCCGTTGAACATACGACATGAACATATCGTACTTGCGGAAATCCAGCGTCCGCATATATTCGTCGCTGAACAGCGTCATCAATTCCTCATTGTTCAGGCAGATAATCGTTGTGTCGCAACCGTGATCCTCGCTCCAATCCATATAGGCGTTCTGCATCTCCACGGTAACCCCGTCGCCGGCACCGAGATACCAAGCAGATTCGGTATGTCCCTTATACGGCCAGAACAAGCTATTTGTTACGATTAGTGGTAAGCTCATTGTTTATTTCCTTTGATTTCATTTTGACGCCTTTACTGCCGTTCCAATTAACCGCCCCAACGATTCGCTATCCATCTCGCCATGATAACCTTCAATCACCAGATCGCCCTTGGTAATTTTCGGGATGTCTATCGTCCGGCAAAAACTCATTCCCGAAACCGACCAGTCATCGGTCTTGATTTTTATCATCGCACATCCAGCCGTAGCCATGATTGCTAGGGCCAGCCCAAGCAGGATTGCCCCTACTCCAAATGCTCCAAGGATTGCTTTCATCGTTCCCCCTGCCATACGATATTGAGAACGCCTTCTTTCATTCGCTTGTATGTCGTAAAAGGAGTTGAATTAAGTTTATGCCACGGGCGCAATGCTGTACGTTTCTCATACGAATTTTGCCATCCCTCCGTACACCAAAACTCAAACTCCCGCCCTGCCGCTGACTTAATCCAATCGCCCACCAAGGCTTTGAAAAGCAAACGCGGAAGTGCCATCCAATCGTATTTCGTTCCCAAAACATTATCCACCCACTCCTGAGCGGCCTTGCGTTCCTGGGTCCGTGTCGCCCCGACAACTTCCAGCACCCGGATACGATAGATGTGTCCGCTGTTTATCATGCGTTCATATTCTTCGATGCTGGTCAGTTTCGCAACCGGAGCAACAGATTCCCCGATCCAGAGTTTGCCTTCGGACTTTACAACACCCGCATCGTGATTCGGGCATTCGCGCATTGGCTTCCCGGTCAATTCTTTCCATGCCTTACGAAACACAAACCGGATCATCCGGCCCATTCTCGTGTTAGTGGACATGTTAAGAATCAAGCCGGGACGTAGATTTGTGAAATGGAAACCGCTTGGTTCAAGAGGTTTGTCCAAGCGTTTACGTTGCTTGCTCATGCTTTTTCCTTCTTAAAAGTTTGATGTTCTTTATGTACCCACCAAAAACACTTGTTCCTTGCTCTATCGTGCCATAGGATGTCGAACATTTCTTGTCAAACTCAATTAATATCCCATCCACCGCTTCTTTGTCGCCCACGAACAGGACTCTTACGGTATCGCCCAGTTGTATCATTTTGTTACCCCCTTAGCTTCGGGAAAAACAGTGGCATAATCACTACGGGGATATGGAAGATCACGCTTCGCCCGGTCCTGTTCTTGGACCGTCT
>Ga0222667_1000321_pt1 | contig 23768 bp, 39 predicted proteins | sample AntAcemetagen657_FD_179854 | JGI IMG/M metagenome (GOLD analysis project Ga0222667, IMG submission 179854) | Saline water microbial communities from Ace Lake, Antarctica - #657 | ecosystem: Environmental > Aquatic > Non-marine Saline and Alkaline > Saline | place: Antarctica: Ace Lake... | reverse complement strand
AAAGAAAACTACTACAAGCAAAAAGAGATAATCCTTCAAAGAGAGAAACATATAATAAAAGAATAAACGAAATAGTTGCAAGAATAAGGGTATTAAAGTATGAAAAATAAGCTAATTCTAGCCCTCATATTAGTCTTGTTCTCGGTAGTAACGGGTTTTACTGCTGTACGTTATCTGCTGGATGGAGGAGATATTGTAAGGTTTGATCTGATCACGCGCTATGGAATAGACGATATAGGCATAAATGGCATTACAGGAGATGATACGCAACTATGGCCCGACTATGGCACAGACGCAAATAAAGTATGTGAGGGTAATGATTCAAGACTACCTACCACAGACGAAAAAGCAGCAATGACAGGGGCAAATAGTCCTTCTGCTGCGAATGTGTTTGCCACAGAGGATGATATAACATTAGGAGATACAGGAGTAGAACTTATAACTACTACCTCTCCTATTGATGATGACGGGACAGCAGAACAACCTAATATAATCATAGCAAGCGGATATACTGTTCCAACTGACGCAGAGAAAACTGACTATGATACAGCTTCAGATAAAGTTCTAGCTGATTCGTTAGTCTGGGCTGATAAATATACTCAAGCGGAAGCAGATGCTCTTTTACTAGACAAAGCCGATACTCCCCACGACCATAATAATCTATATTATACTGAATCTGAAGCTGACGCACTCTTACTGGATAAGGCAGACACACCACACGCACATGACGATAGATACTATACTGAAAGCGAAAGTGATGCCTTATTATTAGATAAAGCGGATACTCCTCATGCTCATGATGATAGGTATTACACGGAAACTGAAGAGGATACATGGAGAAATGGCACTACTCAAACAGAAATGGGCTATGTACATGGTGTTTCAAGTGATATTCAAGACCAATTAGATGGACTTTCTGCTGACGATTCTGCTGTATGGGGAAATATTACAGGGACATTATCTAATCAAACCGACTTACAAGCCGAACTTGACGACAAAGTAGCTCTTGCTGATAGTGCATTACACCAACATGTAGAAGCTGATATAACAGACCTAGATAAATATACAACAACAGAGGTAGACGACTTGCTAGATGCTAAGGTTAATTTAACAGATACAGGTGTCTGGGAAGCTGCTGCTGCTGAAGTTAATGCTGATAGTGGAGTTTGGGAAGATAAATATACAAAGGTAGAGGCAGACTTACTATTAGATGACAAGGCAAATCAAGCAGATACACCTAACTGGAATACTGCTTATGGCTGGGGAGACCATGCAGATGAGGCTTATTTCGATACAAGCGTAGATACTCTTGATGACATACCAGACGGAACTACATATAAACGACTTACAGCTACTAAGGAAGCGTATATAGACCAAGATGTAACGAGTGCCTCAAGTCCAAACTTTAGTAATGCAAGTATGACAGGTAATGTTTCTGTATGGACTAATGACGCAAGCTACTTTGATACAGACTTACACACCTTAGATGACATACCAGACGGCTCAACTTATAAACTATCTCATAACGACTTCTCAGACGCATATAAAGCGGAACTAGATGCAGCAACAGCAGATAGTTATTTGGATGTAGGACAGAAAGCAGCGATAGACCTCAACACCGACAAAGTAACTAACACAGACGACCAGACTATTGATGTCTTTAGTATTAGTGGAAATGATATTCAATTAAGTTTAGAAAGAGATGGCGAGGGAACTAAAACAGTTGATATTTCAGGTACAACGGCAGTAACAGCTAATAGTGCAAAAAATACCAATGTTCCTACCGAATTAAGCGTAGGCACAGTAGGAGTAAGCACGGTAGCAATTACAAGTGATGGCGGGGCTGATGATGTTACTCTACCAGCAGCTACATCCACAACAGCAGGTATGTTGACAAAGGCGAAGTGGGAAGAAATAGTTGCTAATAGTGGGAAAGATACCAACGTGTCAACAGCTTTAAGCGAAGGAACTAGAGACGATACAACCTATGGAATAAATTCTGATGGCAGTTCTCCTGACCTTATTCTACCACAGGCAAACACAAACGAAGCAGGTTTACTTAGTGGCACAAAGTGGAATGAGATAGTTGCGAATACTTTAGCTAAACACTCACAAAACACAGACACAGACCTAGACGCAACCTTTGAAGCAACCTTTGTTAAAAAAGCTGATACAGTAAATGTTTTATCTGATATAACTTCCGCAGGTGCAGATATAGAGGACGCAGTAACTAAAAAACACGTTCAAGGAAGCGATACTGCTCTAGGTGCTATGGCGGAAAATATAGATTTAAACGGATATAAATGTGTTAATTCAGACGAACCTACCGCAGACAGCGACCTAGCAACAAAGTATTATGTAGATAATAGTGCAGGCGGTGCAGGCGATATGACAAAGGCTGTATATGACCCGAATGATGACGGGGAAATCGCAGAAGCTCAACTCAAACTTGATATATCTACAATAAACTTATGGAAAAACACCCAATTCAACGCCTTTAGAATAGGCAATTATGAATATATGATAGACGGATATACTAACGACTTTACTGTGGAAAATGAGGGCATAGATGATGCTTTAAGTGATACATATTTATATGACGCAGCAGGGGATTATTATTATCAAGATGCAGGGGTAGGAGCAATAACCGAACTTGACTATTTTGAATATGCCGATGATGATTCTGCTCAAGCTGCTTATGTGAGTAGTGGACATCATGCAATTACTTTTGTTCAAACTGCTCAATTAGATACAGCAGTTAAGAAATGGGGGACTGCTTCTCTATTACTTGACGGAAATTCAGATTATATTTCTTGTGCTGATAGTGCAGATTGGGATGTGGTTGCTTCTAACACTGATGATTGGACAGTAGATTTCTGGGTTAAACACAGAGAGGCGTCAGAAAGCACGGTTATGCACTATGTAACGCACTATGAAGATATGAGTAATTATTGGAGTATTTATTATAATCCTGCAGATGGATTATATTTTTATGTAAAATCAGGTGGGGTTGGAAAGACTTTTGCCTACCAGCTTGGTTCCCCATTTGAGGATACTGATTGGCATCATATTGCTTTATGTAAAGTTGCTGATGAATATGGAATATATAAAGACGGGGTTCAAGTAGCTTATGACCAAAATAGCTGGGTAGATACTTTTTCTGGTTTATTAGAAATAGGGCGTAGAGGCGACGGGGACGCTTATCTTGATGGGCATATTGACGAAATAAGAATACAACATAGTAATTACTTTGGAGCGGCTCCAAATGCTACGCCAGATGATACAATTACGGAGCCAACTTCAGCACATCAAACTGATGGGAATACTAAATTACTATTGCATTTTGATGGTGCAGATGAAGCTCAAACAACATTAGACGGTTCAAGATTAGAAGCATATTCCGAATCCACAATAAAACAACAAGGTTCTTATTCTCTCAAAGGTATAGCAGTAATAACAGACAGCTTAAATGATACTCTCACAAGAACAGTTAATCCGACAGTAGACTTAACTGGTAAAACATCAATTAAATACGACATATATTCTGCTTCAAGAACTGGTAGCCAGATTAAAATAGGCATACATGATTCAGGCGGGACAACAACAGAACATACTGCAAACATATCCTCAACAGGAGCATGGGAAGAACAAACTTGGGATATTTCCGCAGTTACAAACGCAAACAAAGATGATATAGATAGCATTATAATTACAATAGTAAACGCAGACGCTGCAAATACATTTTATATAGACAACATGTTTGGGCAGACGCCTGTAACTGGGGGTGGAAATATGGAGCTTTATACATCTTATTATCAAATAGGACTAGATTCTGCTACTGTAAAAGCAATGATACTGGCTAATAAAGAACCAACAAGTGTTTTTCTTACACGAACAGGAACAGGTACATCATTGACCGAAGGTGTTTTGATTGATTCGGATGTCTATAATGACACATATTATAGTTTTAACTATTCTGCTGATGTATCTGGAGAAAGTTCTGATACGTGTTTACGTTGTGAGGTGGTTTCAGACGATACTACTTGCCATATATTTGGCTTGAGTTTGCTCGGCTTAGAATAAAAAGGAGAATTATGGATAAAAAACTGACAATAGCAATAATAGTAATTTCAATCTTAATAGTAATAATGGGATTGACAGGATGCGCCACATACACAGGGTCAATGGATATAACACCAACAGGCGTAAAAGTAGAGAGCAATAAACCTATGGCCATTACAAAGACAATAGATAAAGACGGAGCAATTACTTATACATATTCTAGTAAGAAAGATTCAGGCTGGTTTGGTAACTTACTTACACTTGTAGGATTAAAAACTATAAATAAATAAGGAGAAATAATATGAACAATAAGAATCCATTATACATAACAATAGCACTTGTCGTAGGGCTTATCATTGGCTCGTGTATAACTCAATCATTTGCAAGGGGTATGAAGAGTATTAGAACCATACCTGAACGCATAGAGTACATGGAAAAGCGCAATAAGGGACTAACAATGAAACAATTTAATATTAGACTAAAAAAAGTAGAGGCTAAAATCAAACAACTTGAAAGGAATAAGTGATCATGGCAAACGGAGATTGTGTACTGGGAAATAAAAACGCAACAAAAATCGATAACTTAAAGGAGGATTTTACTGGTATGAATACTACAATACAAAGGATATTTAATAAGATAGATAATCTTAAAGCATGGGTAGTAGGAACTCTAATAACTTTCCTTACTTCATTATCAGCAGGGTTGATTATTGTTTTAATGAGAAAGATATGATATTTTCACAGGTATTACATAGAAGTTTAGTCTGGATATTCACGCATAAAAGCACAATGAAAATAATGGAAGATACTTTTGTAAAACTTATGGAAGACCCAAAGACAAATGAAATTATGGAACGGTGTTTAGAGCAAGCATTGTTAAATTATGCTAAAAATTCGGGGTATAAATTATGATAATAAATCCTCATAAATTAGATATACCTACATTTGTATTGGTTGATGATCGTAGGGGATGGTTCGGATTTTTGATTAAACAACATTCTAAAGGCAACTATAATCACATTGCAGAATTATTCATGCTGGATATGCTTGCTTCTCAAGATACTGTTGGTTATAGAACGGTTAATATAGAGAAATATCTTAAAAAGCGTTATATGCTTAAATTCTGGGCTTATACAGGCAAAAGACAGGCAGAGCTGGTAGATTGTATCAAAAAGGATTTAAAGTCCTCTGTACGCCAACGTAGGTATGATTTTCTAGGTATTATAGGGAAGTTACTACATCTTAGCTGGATAAACAACCCAAAGACATATTTTTGTAGTGAACGGGCAAGTAAACACCTACGAAGTATAGGAATGAAATTACCAAAACATCCAAGTCCATCAGAATTAAATCAGTTGTTTAAAACTAAAACAAGTATGAAATGTTTAGGCCATTGGTTTAGCGATTAAGTTCTCTGATATTCTAAAGCTAATTTAATCTATCTAGTCCTATCCGCTTTTTGATATAACTTAGGTACTTTTTCCTTCTTAACCAACTCTGTTTCCGTTGTTTTTAATTCCACATTACTACTTGGTGTAACCCCTGCAAACTCATCATTAAATTTCTCAAACCTACCACACCTAACACATCTAACACAAGGAATATCTCCCGTATATCCATAAGGTTGTTTAGCTGTAATCATTTTATATAACTCATAATGCTCACAATCTCTACATTCTTGCATTTTTCTTCACCCCTTTATATTTATCATACACAGCCATAATCAACCCATACACACATAACGGTACAAATAATAATAGTAGCGTGCCTATTAATATGATCGCAAATATGTATTCTAGGGGTTTTATACATAAACTTTTCTCCTCACTAACCTCTATGTCAATCTGGCAGTCATTACACTGGGTTTTCATTTATTCTCCTATGTGTTAGAAATTCTTGTAATTCTGCTTCAATTTGCTCCCAATTATCTTTCTTTTTTGATTTTTTACCCATTGGAGCATATTTTTCAGCTTCCGCTTGTTCTTTTATTGTTTCTTCTAATGTTTTTGTGTATGATTCCATCTCTACCTCCTATGTTATTATAAATTTAATACTCCCTGTGCTAGCTAATAGTTTCTTTGATATTTTTCTGCTCTATCTATTTCTCTTTCTATCCATTCAACCGCTGTTTGAAATGAAACCCCGCCATCTCCTTCAAATAAATCATTTTCGTCTATTCTTAAAAATTTAGTTCCGTCATCTTCTACTGCTCCATATTTTTCAGTAAGATAACTTAATGCTCTTTCTATTGCCCCTTTTAAATGATATTTTCGCTTCTCCATTTATTTTCTCCTTATAAACCTAATATACCCTGTGCTAGTCTTTTTTCTGCTATATCTATATATTTTAACTCCTGCTCTATAAGAATATAATTCCTTCCTGTATTTTGACAAGCTACCCCTGTCGTTCCTGAACCTGCAAAGCCATCAAATATCGTATCGTCTTCATTGGTATATGTTTTAATCAAGTATTCCATTAATGCTACTGGTTTTTGGGTGGGATGAAGTTTATTTTTTTGATTAGCATTACTTATTTCTATTATGTTTTTGGGATATTTATGGGTGTAGATTTTATCTACTAAAAACGCATTACCTGTTGTTTCAGACACCGCCCCTTTATTTTTGCCCCTACTTACGGGTTTATCTCTTATAGTCATAATTGGATTATATGTTACCTTACCATTACCAAAAACAATAACATCCTCAGTTATTCTAATTGGTTGAACTTTAGACAATAATGGACTACCACCCTTCTTTTTATCCCAAACCCAGCAATATTTAAACATTTTCAAGTTACTCATCACCAACTTACTTGTAAAAGGTTGACTAGCAGTCATAACAATAGCACCATTGTCTCTTATAATGCGTTTAAACCCATCCCAGAGCTTATCTAGTGGTATAACTTCTTTATCCCAATCACAAGCAGTCGTATTGTATGGCATGTCTGTTAAAATCATGTCTATGCTCTTATCTGCTATTTTAGGCATTACGTTGAATATGTCCCCACATATCACAGTATTAAGTTTCATAATCTAACCTTCCTTAATTTTCTCTTTTTACTAGGTAGCATACTATCCATTCCCTGCTTCATTATTTCATGTGAGTCTGTTATCTCCACCTCCGTTCTTGGGTTTTCTTTTGAATATCTTACTCTTGATCCGTCTGTACTAACAACTATTTTGCAATTATCATCTTCTATCACTCTATAATGCACCAAAACATCATGCAGGGCTGAATGTAGGTTTGTAATATCCACACGCCTTTTTGTAGGCATATAATAAATAGCCTTAATGTTTATTGGTGTAGAGATTGTTTGTGTTCTTGGCATGAAAAATGTACATTCTGTTTGATAATCTTTGAACCTCTTGCTCGGCACAATAAAAGGAACTAACTTGCCTGTCAATGTTTTCTTTGTGAATATCCGAGAACTATTTTTCTTTGTGGTAGGAGCTATATCTATTATGAATTTCATTTCTTAACCTGAATTGGCTTTTTCTTCGCTATGGCTTTTGCTATATCATATCTACATTCATCTCTTCTTTCTTTTGCTATTGCAGTCAGGAATGGCATATCCCTCAATGCTTTTCTTATCTTATCCTCATCAATCTCAATATCATCTAGCGTGAATAATCCTATCTCTTTGCGATTGTTGTAGATTTCTTGAGATAGTCCTGTCACACTTCCCATATGATAATTAGCAATAGGAATATGATCATCCAACAACTCTAAATACTCTTTTACTGTTTCATTAATCCCCTCTACTATCTCACTCATTTCTTACCCCCTCTATTAAGCTTCTTTTAATTTTGGTTTGTCAAGTAGTTTGCTCATAATCCTATATATTCAAAAAATCTTGTTTCTTTAAATTCTCTGCTTTATGTAGATTTTTGCAACCGACTTCCCAATATGATTTTTTCAATTCAATTCCCTTAAATTTTCTATTCATTAAAATAGCTTCATGTCCAGATGAAGCAATACCTCCAAATGGGTCAAATACAGTCTCATTTTCATTCGACCATAATTCAATGCCCCTGCCTATTGTATCTAATTGTAATGGGCATATATGCTTATCGTCTTTGTTTCCCCTTGCTTTTATTTTATTCAATGTATTGGATTGGTTTATATCCATCCAAACAGGGCTGGCATATCTTCGCCATATCTCATGCGAGTATTTTAATCCTGTTTCCGTTGGTTTGTTTTCGCCAATAAACTTTTTTAATCCTTGTCCGTTATCAATAGGAGCTTCATTGTTGCCTTTTTTTCTGAATGTTACTAAATAATCAGGCAATCCTTGTCTACACTTAGAAGAATCCTTGCATAGTTGTTTATGCATTAATCCCAGCGCCTTTGTTCTTGTGGCTTCAATTAATGGATTTTTCCAAATAGTAACCCTCGAATGATAAATAAAACCAAACGACTGAAACAATCTTATAATGTCGCCCGGAAAATCTTTTATACCAATATATCCGTCTCGTTCTTTCATAGCAGGGATATCAATACAATGAACAGAAACTAATCTACCCGGCTTTGTAATCCTGTTTAATTCTTTAACCAAAAATCCAAATTGAACAAAAAACTCATCATAATTTTTTGAATTCCCCATATCTCTAATTGAATCCGAATAGGTATATAATTCTGCAAATGGTGGGCTAAAAATCGTATAATCAATTGAATCTGTTTCTATTTTAGGAACTTCCTCTATGCAATCCCCTAATATATATTCGTAGTTTTTTCCTTTCGTAGACTTAGTCATGTATTCCTCCTTTTTACTTTTGTTTAAATAATGGATATTATTAGATGATATTTCTTTCATATTTTGAACCATTTTAGATGCCATAATTAATGCTTGTTTTTCTTTTCTGTGAATATTTTTTAAAACAGATCCTTCGGCATTTGAAACAATAATATAAACATTTACTTTCTTCTGTTGTCCGAATCTCCAACATCTACGAACAGCCTGATAATACTGTTCATACGAATCAGAAAGCCCAACAAATACTACATTGTTGCAATGTTGCCAGTTCATTCCGAATCCGCTCAATTTTGGCTTACTAACTAGAATTTTAATATCTCCGCTTGAGAATTTTAACATTGTATCTTCTTTATATTCATTTGTGTGCCTACCTGCTATTTCTGTTGCATTGTTTAATTTCTTAGTAATTTCTAAGCTTTCATCATTTAAATTACACCAAATAAGCCAGCTTTCATCGGAACCGTTTATGAGTTTCGCAACATAATCCGTTCTCTCTTTTATTGATGTTCTTCTTGATTTTTGCCTATCTTGCAATGTTATCGCATCCATAACGAACAGCTCTCCTTCGTTTGGTTTTGCGCATTCAATAATATGCTCATTAATACTTATTTCCGGTAAGATAAAATTATCATCTTTATATCCCAAATCTGATGGTTTTCTAATCATTACTGCCCATGTACATAACCATTTCCAATATTTATTACTTGCATGTCCCTTTAATCTCCATTTTTGGGTTGAGCCGGAATCATGTATAAAAAACATAGCAAGCATTTCACTTCTTGTCATTACCCCTAAAAATTCAGAATGATTGCCAAGTTCCATAAAATCATTTGGCGCAGGAGTAGCAGTACATGCTAGTTTGTATTTAATGTTTTTTGTTTTTTCTGTTATTTCGTTTTTAAATTTACCTGAATACGATTTTAATATCGAAGATTCATCAAGTACAATTCCAACAAATACAGATAAATCAAACTTATGTACCTTTTCATAATTAGTTATATTTATTCCATTAATAACATCATCCGAACTTTCGCAAATATTCACATCAATATTAAATTTTACTCCCTCTCTTTGAGTTTGCTTAGATACCGCCAATGGTGCAAATATCAAAATTGGTTTATTTTCTTTTTTATGAACATGCCAAGCCCATTCTAATTGAATCGGAGTTTTACCAAGTCCACAATCAGCAAATATCGCAGCTTTGCCTTGCTTCAATGCCCATTTTACTATATTTTTCTGAAACAAAAATAACATTGGATTGATTTTAAATTGCGTATCAAACCCAGAGCGATTAGTATTTATTATTTTTGTATTTAAAAATTCATTGTATTTCATTCTTGCCTCCATTACCACACCACACAAATAGTTAAAATTGCAGCCGAAATCCAGTAAATTCCAAGCCTAATATCCTTGTGCCAAAAATAGACTATGGCTGCGCATATATCAAGCACTATAAGCGTATATGGGAATATTTTTGTTATCATGTTACCACGGCAGAGTTAAGTCATTTCTTTGATAATACCAATCACCCCGACTTTGCCTAACCTTGTTGAAGTGTTCAGGATTACCGCTTTCAATATCGCAACCTCGATTCTTTAAATCCTTAATTCTCGCCGCAATGGGAAACATACTCAGGTCGGAACACCCATTATAAAACCTTGCTTTAATCTCTCTTATGATGTCAAAATTTCTCTTTGCTTTGCCGTCTTTTAGAACTTCTAGCAACATCTCGCATTGTGTTAATTTCTTCATATCAATACCCCCTACTTGCTAAAATCTTTTCGCATTTGAACGTAACTCCTGCTATCTTCGCAAGTCCTTTAGTAGCCTGTGCAATGGCGTTTAATGCAGCAATGTTAATCTCTAAATATTCTCTTGGAACTTTCTCTGCGTCAGTTATTTTATCAACAGAATATTTATCTCTATAACTTACACCTTTTGGCTTCTCGATTTTAACCGCAACTACCGGAGCAACAACCTCTACTTCTTCCGCTTGCTCCTGTAATTCCTCTGCTTTAGCGGTTTTACCTTTAGCCGCCCATTCTTCCGCTCTTTTCTCAAGCTGTTTGCGCTTGCGTTCTTCTTCTTCTCTGGCTTTAGCATCTATCTTGCGCTGTTCTTCTCTGCGCTTTGCTTCCATTTTATCATCATAGGCAATCATCGCTGTTTTAATAATAGATTCTGCTTTCTTGAAAGTTTCGAGAGGATTGCGGAATAAATCTTGAAGAGCGGCTTTCGCTAGATTAAGAGGTGCTGCTATCGTTTTACGATTAGCCTCGTTGCTTTTCCATGCTCCCTTAACTATGTCCAGCATATCCTTTGCTGCCTCATACTGCTGTTGTGTATTAATGACTACTGCCTCTGCCTGTCTTAGCATCACTGGCGCATCTTTTTGCGCCTTTATGGCAATAGCTGTGCTGATTGGTTCTACTACGATTTGCTCATTCATCATTTCTCCTCTAATTGTTGGTTTAATTTTTCTATTTCTTCGTTAAGGTCGTTTATTTCGCCATCTTTCTCATCTATTAAAGCACACATAGGACAATCCCTTCCCTCAAACGCTATTTCTTCGTGTGCTGTATTTCCGCCGCTACATACATCCATAGTTCACTTCTCCTTTTGGTTATTATATTTTATTTCTTCCCCTTTGATTTAAAATTAGAAACAAGGAATTTAATCATTTCTTTATTTTCTCCATATAAACCAGAAATTCCTCTAAGTGATTCTCCTAGTTTGTCAATATTCCAAGTTGAGATTTTTCCGAATAATTCCTCAATCTTCGCAAGTTTTTCCTGTAATGGGTTCAACATCCCAAGTAAAATATCTACTTTCAGTTCAACTTTTGGTTTCTCTGCCTCAAATTTTTCCCACAGAGCATAAGAAGCATCTAAATGTTCTTTTGCTGCCTTTTCAAATGATTGCTTAACCCTCAACATTAGCCCACTATATATGGCGGCATCTTCTTCCAATGAATTAAGGTTTGCCTTAAAATCGTCTTGAGCTTCCTTACTGACCTTCTCCATATATTCATTAAACGCTTCTAATCTTTTTTCTCTTTGTGATTCATCCTTTTCGAGTTCTTTGTATTTTTTTGCAAATTCTTCTTCTACCCATACTAATTCTTTACCATCTGACATTTTATTTCTCCTTTATGTTATTGATTTTCTGCCAGTTAACTATGCTAAGGCAGGATGTGAACACTCTAAAATCAGTTCTATCCTTGTATTCTTCCATTTTGTACGTTCCATCTAACAACTGAACGCACAATCTTCTTTTAATCTTAATTTTTGACATTTCTTCTCGAGCAATTTGATATCCCATCAACTGTAACCCAGTAGTTTTAGGAATAGTGGTACAGGTCTTAATCTCAATCAAAGCATCATCCATAGTCAGCCTATCAAGACAACCTGCGTATTGATATTTGATGCTGTAAACTTGCTTCTCTATTTCTTTGAACTCTGTAATGCCAAAATCTCTCTTGAATAATATCCAAGATTCTAATCTCGGCTCAAGTGCTATGTCTAATGATTTTATGTCTAGCCGATTCTCGTCAAAAAGTTGACAAGCAAGATGAGCGGCAGATCCGAACTTCTTTGCTCGCTCTAATAACTCAGGATTGACCTTGCTAAAATCACTCAGTCCTGCCCCCTGCAACACTTGCGTTACAGAGGGTAGCTTGATGCCGTCTAGTCTATATTCGTGATTGCTCTCGCTAAATGTTAAGTTCATTTATCTATCCTTCCTGTCCGGGTATTCTTTCTTCCTTATCTTCTGTCTTTAACCCTGCGTTCATATCCTCGAGAACTTTAACGAATTCCTTGAGGGCTGGTACTTTCATTGCATTGGATTTCTCATATCCTGCTGCGCCTAGTGTTGCGTAGTATGCCTTCTCGCCTACAGCCTTTTTGAGTTCTCTCGCTTTCGCCAGCAATTCAAAATATCCATCATCCCCGATTTCCTGTTTTTTCTCTACTTCCTTCTCTTTTTTTGATTTCACTTCTGGCTCAGGCTGCGTTGTGTTCTCCGGCTCAGTCTTATCATCTGACAATGCTTTTGGCTGTTCTACTTCCGGCTTTCCGGCATCTGCGTACTTCATAATATCAATCGGTACGTCATAGTCTTTATCTACTGCCGCCTTCATAAGTTCTGATGATACTGGCAACCATTTGCTATGCCTACGGAATACAGTCTTTTTTGCCATCTCATTCCAGTCAGTTTTCCACGGGCCATTGCCAGCAGCTTTTGACCTCTTGCGTATAGCCTCAATTTCTTCTAGGTTCATAACTTCGTAGCTGGATGATCCGTCTTTTAATTTCACATACGAATATGCAGCTATCACGACACCTTTCTCCTTAATCGCTGGCTTGTGTTCAAGATTCCCATTAGTTCCGAAAGAATACTCGAAGAAATCATTTTCTCCCACTACATCAGCGTGTATATCTGCAATCTCTCCGCTTCTGCGAGCCAGTTCTACTAAGCCTTTATAATCAACAATAAGCTGACATTTATTGCCGTATGGAATTAAATGCGCTCTGCGACCATCCGGCTCAAGTCCAAGCGATGAACAGTCCATAAGGCTTTCTGTCAGGCTCTCTTTGGTGCATTGTAGTAGTTTCGGCGTTCTTGTGAAGGCCGTTAGTGCTACTCTCAGGAATCTGTCTGCACTAAGATGTTTAGGCAATGCCATTGCAAACTGTTTCTTTCCTGCTGCCGATGTAACCAATTCCTTGATGCTGTTCGGATCTACTGTGTATTCTTTTGTTTTCGTTACTTCGTTACTCATGGTCACTTTCTCCTTTTTTGTTATTGTTAAATTCTTCTTCGTTAAATTCTGCGTCTACTTCTTCTGCTTTTTTGTTATTGTTTTTAAACCATATATCTATTTCCTGCCCGAATTTCCTAAGCTGCACCTTTTGTAATTTATTCTCTGTTTTAATCTCCTCAATCAATTCTCTTGCTTTAGATAATGACTTTTTTAGCTGTGCGATTTCTTCCTGTAATGTTGCAATATGCGTATCAGATGAATGTTTTACTAAGTTTATCGCTATTTTCATCATGCTTTCTGGTGGACTAACAACTTTTACGCTTTTAACTCTTACCATTATTTATTCTCCTCTATTAGTTTTTTAAATGTTTTATGCCACCCTAATTTGCCACCTTTAAAACCAAGTTGTTTGCATAAATCAGCCATAGCCTCAAGGTAAGTATCTCCAAAACCACACTGATTTTCCATAAGGTCTATAAAATCTGTTCTTTTTGCAGTCTTAGAATTACCATCCTCACCAAGCTCAATACCAAGATACTTAGCATAATGTTCTGCGTCAACATCATCACATTCCCATTTTTTTGCAAGTTCATCTATCCTTTCTTTCTTTGCACCAAGCGACAAAGCCTCAACTAATATATTCCAAGCATCAGCTCTATGCGCAACATCAAGCGACCATGCAGATAGACATAAATCGCTGTCTCTAATATCTACAATAGCGTCTGCTCCAGCTTTGTATATCAAGTCTTTATTCTTGTGTAAATAATACCAACCACCTGTTTTGTTACTCATTTTACTTCCCTCCTTTTATAAACATTACAATTAAAGTCACTATAAATATCACAACACAAATCCTAAAATATATTGTATAATTAGCCCAGTTTACTATCATCTCTTAGTCCTCTTTGCTAAGTAAATTAATGTTCCTATCAATAAACATATTGCATAGCATAGCATATATAGTTCTATCATTTTAAAAGTTCCTTGTTTTCATGTATGTTGCCGATTACTTTTAGATATTTAGGGTTTTCTGTTATAATTTCTTTTTCAACTTTCCCTTGAACGTGCCAATGATATCTCCAACTAGCGTTTTCCCAAACAACCTCAAATACACCTGCTTCTGGTACACGCTCAAAAGCACTTAATATATCCCCACCATAAATCTCTTTTCCGTCTATATCTTTGCGCTCTATGTATTGCCCTACTGATTCAGGGATAACTTCATTCCAAATTAAAAAATTCCTTGCTTTTGATTCGGTCATTATACCACACACACCATTTTCTTTAATATAATAACCATAAACCCATTCTCCATTATCTTCTCGCTTTCCTCGAAACTTAATCTCTCTCATTTCCCCTCCTTAGTTTTATTATTATACCACTCTGCAAGTAGAACCGCTACAATTGGACTTGCAAAACACAATATTGATCCGATCAGCATGCTGTAGCAGATAATTTTTATAATCATGTTATTTTCCTATTATACTTTTTGATATTGGTTTAGCAAAATCTTTCAATGAAGTCCAAATTAAATCAGCACTCCATAATCCTTTTTTATTAACTTCCACAATTTGTTTTTCACCATTTTTAAATCCAACCTTACGCATAATCTTCTCTAGGTTTTCTACACTAGCAACTTCTTCAAGCCATTTATCGTAATCGTCTATGGCTCGGTTATAACCACAATCCTCATGGAATTTAAATCTATCTTCTTTTTTGTTGGGTGTGCTTACAATATATTTAAACTTTTCAGGTCTATCCATAATTATCTCCTATGTGTTGGCTTTTTACCTTTCCAATGTTCATCTAATGCCTCTATTAAATCTTCAAGATATATTGGAGCACCACCACCATCATCCCAAATTTCAGGGATTACCTCACACTTTCCATACTTACCTGTTTTAGATAACTGGTCGGCTATTTTTTTAAGTTCAATTATTGTCATGTTATCTCCCCGCCATTGGAAAGTATGCTAGAAATGCCCTTGCTATCTTAATTTTATACACTATCATCACCAAGTTATAGGCTATCCAGCTCACTATACCCAAGTCAATGAGTTTTTGCATTAAAGGTATCTTGTTGCGACTTCTACGCATTGTGAAGTAAGTTCCGGTGTTCTTCATTATTTTATCCTCCTTAATATTTTAAGAATCCGTCTATGTGGTCTATTTATTAGCATTGCTTTATACCTGTATAGCGTAACAACATTAACGTCTATCTTTCTAGCTACATCAATGCCTGTCATGCCCTTATCTTCAAGCTCTGCGATCCTATCTGCGATTTGTTGCTTGGTTGATTGCATTATGCCTCCTTTATAAAATTATCTGATATCATTCCTTCTAATTTGCGTATTATATGATTACCCACTTCCTGTAATTCAAAAAAAGTGAAAGTATTATTAATCCTTTGTAAGGATTTAGGACGATTATCTGTTTTTTCTTGGTCTATATCATGGATACAACCCTCTACTATTTCGCTTATTTTACTCATCTTACCCCTCCTGTTTTGTTAAATTAACTTTCTTTTATTTTTTATTTGGATTCCATGTTCATGTGCCTTAGCCATTTCACTATTATAAAACATTTTATTATCTGAACATAGCCACTCTGATAATCCTAATGGAGCAGGAACTTCTTTTGGATATTCTGATTTTTCGTTACTCATCTTGCGTCCTCCTGTTTTGTTTAATTTAATCATACACAAAATATAACAAATGCTATAACATATGTCAAATACTTTCTATTATAATAATAAAGATAGTTTGCTCAATCACTATGCGTAGAGGTTAAAAATAAATTGATTTTTTTCTTGACATTGGCGGGGCTATTTTGGTGTGATTGTCAAACTTTGGGGGTCATAGTGGCGAGGCGTATCGAAAGTATGTTTTTCAAAACCGTCATTTTAGTGATAACTCTGGATAGTTTAAATAAAATAACTTGACATTAAAAATGGTTATGGTAAAATGCGGATATGGCAAGGATGATAAAATTCAATGAGCAAGCTCCTCCAGCGTCGGATAACTATATCCGTCATTCCCTATCAATAGGGCATCTTTGCCGGCTGGGGGAGCTTTATTTTGAAAATTATAATGGATGAAAAAATCAAAAACGGTGCTTTTCAAATAGCCAGACAATTATTTGATAGTGAACTTTGGATCGAAAAGCCATCATCATGGAAAATAATTTGGATATATATATTAGGTAAAGTGAATCATCAAGATAATAAACAATTTGAGAGAGGAGAAGGATTTTTTAACTTCACTCAAGAACTAAAGCAAATAGGCAGGGATATAACTTATGATATGATAAGGCACTCAATGACCTATTTTAAAAGAAATGGAATGTTGAGCACAACGAAAAGCACAAGAGGAATTATTGTTAAAGTGTTGAAATATAACAAGTTCCAAAAGTTAGAAAATTATAAAATTATAAAAGCACAAGATAAAGCGGAAGCGGAAGAAGTGGAAAGCACTTCCAATAGCACAATCCTAAATTTGAGCACAACGAAAAGCACAATCAAAGCACAAAATAAAACGGTTGTGGAAGAGGGGAAAGAATATATAAAAGATATAATCAAAGCACAACACAAAGCACAACCAAAGCACAATGAAAGCACAACTATAAACAAGAATGTAAAGAATGCTAATAATGTAAAGACTAAAGAAATATATAAAGAAAAATTTAAAGAAATATATAAATCCTATCCAAATAGAGATAGTAAGAAAAAAGCAGAAGAACATTTTAATGCTTCTATCAAGACAGAGAAAGACTGGCAGGATATAAAAACTGCGCTAGTTAAATATAAAAAACATCTTACAACTGAGAAGTGGTTAAGACCAAAGAGCGCATCAACATGGTTTAATAACTGGATAGATTGGGTTGACTATATAGAGCCGACTAAAACGCAAGAAGATAAAAATTGGAACGCATATAATTAAACAAAAACTACTTGACAAATAATGCTTGATTGGTATATTATAAATTATGGCTGGGAAGAAATTCACTGCAAATAAAAACTATCATAAGATTATTAAACTTATAAATTCCAAGAAATATAAAAGCATTGACAATACGAACGTATATAAAAAACAACAAGACTTTGAGAATAGTTTTATATCGTTAAGTTTTAATCCATTGCCTTACAGAGATAAGTTTTTCGTAGATAAAAATAATAGTAGAAGTGATAAAATAAGTAGAGCATTTTTATATTGTTGGAGAAGTTTGACGGAGAATTTAGATGAAAAAACTTTCTGAAAAACAAAAAGCTTTCTGTAGGGAATATCTCAAAGATTATAATGCTACTCAAGCTTATATTCGTGCTGGTTATACAAATTCAAAACATTCTCATATCTATGCTTACAAGTTATTACAAAGTATATACATTCAACAAAAACTGCAAGAACTAACAGCTAAACAAGCTGAAAAAGCTGAAATTACTGTTGAATGGGTTATTCAAGAATTAAAGCAATTATATACTCGTTGTCAATCTTCTCTAACTTCTAAGGGAGCGATAGCAGGCGCAACAAAGCAATTAGAGCTATTAGGTAAACATATTGGAATGTGGATAGACCGTTCCGAGCTTACAATCAACATAAAAGAGGTCAAAGTTATGGTTGTGCAGATCCAGCAGGTAATTTCTAAGCATATCCCGGATGCAGAAGTAAGAAATAGGATAGCAGAAGATTTGAAGGAGTTGGGGTTGTGATATCAATAGTTAGGAAAGGCGAAGTGATATACGAAAGTTGTTTTGGTGAACTTCCTAGAATAGAACATATTCCTCGTATTGGAGAGCATATTGGACTTGCTAAGTGGGACACAGTTTATATTGTTAAAGATGTTTTTACCGTGTTTAGTAATGGCGATAATATCCAGACAATTACAATCGAGGTTGAGATAACATGAGCGCAATATTAATGATATTGGCTGCGGCAAACTTATTAACAGCGTCAATAAATGTGCATGAAAAGAATTACGGAACAGCAACATTCACTTTTGGTGCTTTTTTATTGGCACTGACGTTTTTGATAAAATTAACATGAGCACAAAACAAGAGGATGTAACACACCAACAGGGGCGAGACATTGCGTTTTTGACGGTGTTGTGGAGGCAAAATTATGAACCTACCACCTGAATTCATAGAATATCTACAGGATGAGATAAAACACTTTGACAAAGAATTAATATCTATCCTTGAACTTCCAAATGTCAAATCACTTAGAGATAGGATTAAGAAAGACAAGAGAGATACCGAAGTTATGCTGGCGCTTTATAGGGATATGACATATTGCGATGCTCATATTAGATTAGTCAAGGATGAAATTCGGACTTGTAACGATAAAGCAATGGTATTGCTGGGCCATAGACTGCAAAGAGTTAAGAGAAAATATAGAGATTATCACAGAGATACGAGTTATGATTTATAGGGGGGGGGGGTAGAAGATGAAAAAATCTAAACTAAAAACAGCCAATAATTATCGCGAAGTTAAAAGATTTAAAGATGGAGACGTAATCTCAATGAAGATTGAGCAGATGACACAAATGGGAAAGTGTGTTGGTTCTGTGGTTGTGAATATTAATAATGCTGTATATTGTTTTGGTACTTATGATGTAAGAATAGCCGCTAAAAAAGCAATTACAAAGTATCTCAAAGAGTATAAGATTAAATGAAACTTAACATATCCGAAGGAATGTTCACGTCTGAAGATGTTATTGCCGCAGAGCATGATCCTATCTGGCTGGTAGAGAACGAAAAACTATCTATCAAGACTAAGCCAGGAGAACTAATCCCCTTTAAACTTAATTCTATTCAAAAGAAGATAATCGCTAAAATCAGAGAGTTACAGGCAGAAGGAAAGCCAATAAGGATATGGATTCTTAAAGCACGTCAAATGGGCTGTTCTACGCTAATTGAGGCTATTATATATGCCTATACAAGTCAAAGACAGAATATCAATAGTTTGATACTTGCAGATGACCTTGACGGTTCTAATTATCTCTTTAATATGTCAAAGTTGTACCATGAGCAAGTTGCAAAGGAATTTAAACATCCATTGCAGCGTAGTAATGAGAAGAAGATAGAGTTTGAGGGCAGACATAGCCAGATTCTAGTTGATACAGCAGATAACCTTGATGCTGGGCGAAAATATACATTTCAAATAGCGCACCTTTCAGAGGTGGCCTTCTTTAGAGATGCAAGAACTTTGATGATAGGATTGAATCAGGCTATCCCAGAGCTACCAAATACAATAGCAATCGGAGAGACCACAGCAAATGGTGTTGGTGGATATTTTTATGAGCAATGGAAGAAAGCAAAGGCTGGGGAGACAGACTGGACACCATTATTCTTTGCATGGTTCGAAGATGATACATACCAATCGGATATACCAGACGGGTTTGAACTAACAGATGATGAGAGAGCAATACAGACTAAGCATGGATTGACCTTGAGGCAGATGTCATGGCGTAGAGATTGTATTAAAAATAAATGTGATGGATCCGTTGATATTTTCAATCAGGAATATCCAGCAACAGATGAGGAGGCTTTTCTTGTGTCAGGTCGTTGTAGATTTAATACAGACTGTCTAAAGATTATACGCAACACAACGGTTAATCAAGGGGAAAAGGGCTATTTGGAAGAGGTTAAAGATACAATAGTATTTAGACCAGATCCTAATGGTTGGGTGAGAGTTTGGAAACATCCAGAGAGGAATGAGCAGTTTATTATTGGTTCAGATATTTCAGAGGGAATAGAAACGCAGGTAGAAGGTGGTAAAAAAAATGACTATTCAACAGCAGAGGTGCTTAATTTAGACACCTTAGAGCAATGTGCAGAGATAAAGTGTCATCTTGAGCCAGATGTATTTGCAGAAGAATTAAAGAGGCTGGGTAATTATTATCACAAAGATATGATAGGTGTAGAACGCAATCATCCTGGACTTGGTGTATTGTTAGACCTTAAAAAAAAATATACTAATTTGTACTATATGGAGGATTTTGAGGAAGCAACACAGACTAGAAAGAAAAAACTTGGTTGGCTTACTAATGCAAAGACTAAGCCTTTAATGGTAGCAGAGGGAGATAGGATTATAAGAGAGGGATTAGCAACAATACACAGCCCAGAGTTATTAAGTGAGTTAATGACCTTTGTTAGGCTTGCAGACGGCAAGACAGAAGCACAACAGGGTTGTTTTGATGACTTGGTTATCGCTTGGCTAATAGCTTTACAATTAAGGAAATATGCCCCTGCTAAGGTAACAGTAAAAGAAAGTAGGCAGCAGGATATGAGTAATAGAGAACAGGATAAAATCATGGAAACCATCCGTGCTTATTAACTTGTAAATTTACAATAAAAGCGATATAATGAACTATGATTAAACTATGTGAATGTGGTTGCGGACAGCCTACTAAAATAATAACGCATACATGTAATAAACGAAATGAAATTAAAGGAGAATATAATAGGTTTATTCATCATCATCACGCTAAGGATGTGAATAATGGAAATTGGAAAGATGGTGCAACTAAAAAAGATTATTACTGTAAAATTTGTGGTAAGAAAATTTCTTACGGAGTTAAAAAACAACAATGTAAGTCTTGTGCTAATAGAAATAGGACTTGGTCAGAAGAAACAAGAAAAAAAATGTTATTAATAAATAAGGATAGAATTTGTTTAGAGGAAACAAAAAATAAAATAAGTAATACAAAGAAAGCACAACATAGAAAATTAACACAAAGTCATAAAGACGCTTTATTTGCTAAATGTCATTTACCGTTTGCTAAGGGCAAGGACAATCCTGCTTGGAAAGATGGAATTTCAAGTTTTAATAATTTAATATGGGGAAGATTATATAATGTTTGGACTAAACCTATTTTTATTAGAGATAATTTCACTTGTAGACATTGTGGAGCAAAAGGAAAACTTACCCCACATCATATAAGAAGATTTAGTAATATAAAAAACCTTATTTTAGTTAAGTATCCTCAACTATCACCACAAATTACAGAAGATAAATTCAAGTTAATTGATTTAATTGTTAATGAGCATAAATTAAAAGACGGAATTACTTTGTGTGAAAAATGTCATCAAAAAGAACATCCTGAAATATACATTAGAAGGCAGAAAACTTAAAGTGAGCTTAATTATAAAACCAAAGCGATTACAGATAAGAGCAATGGTAGGCGGTAAGTGGCAGACAGTGGAACTTGTGAAGGCAAATAGCAAGACTGTTCTTGTAAAGCTAAAAGACGGGAACATAGTTAAGATTAAGAATTTTAAAATAAGTAATTGAAAACGAAAGTAAATATAGTAAAATAAGAATAATTTAAAATTGGAGGATTGTAATGGATAAAAGCCGAGAATACATTTTGATGTGTGAGAAGGCGGTTGAGATACAGAAATCTTATAAAAATAAAATCGATATGGATGGAAATATAGATAAAGAGTGGAACGTAGGAGACGTGCTTTTCCGCTATGGTGAAGTAGAAGTTTCAAGTAATGAAGGAGAATATGGTCTACCAGATAGACAAGATGGTGAGGTTTGGCTACCACGTCAAGACCAGTTGCAAGAGATATGGAGACAGGCAGTAGGATGTTCAGAAGGCAAATCGGCAACTTTTAGATTTGTTACAGAGATAGCTGGATGGCTTTCAAATAGATTATATCCAAGTAAATTCACTTCAATGGAACAACTATGGCTGGCATTTGTAATGAAAGAAAAATATAACAAGATATGGACAGATAAAGATTGGATTCAGAAGGAGAACAAATAATGGAAGAACAAATAGAAGGTAAGTTTTCAGAATCCGAAATGACTGAATATGTTTGTAAGGGTATCAAAGATGCTATTGCAGCAAGAGTTGAGTTCGATAAACTTGTAGACCAGTGGTACAATGATTGGCGTGATATCAAGGGTATTAAGTTGTTCCCGTGGAAGTATGCAGCGAATTTCAGTGTACCTATAACATCAACCACAACAGACAGTATTATTCCACGCATAATAGAGGGAGTGTTTGATATTGACCCTCCTATTCAAGTTAGAGCATTAAACATGACATCAGACCAACATAGAGACATAATCAAGGCATTTATCATCTGGGATATACAAACACATCCAGAATTACATGAGCAAATATGGTATTGGGTGCAGAATATGTGCTGGGGTGGAACTAGCTTTATAAAGAACTATATGGAAATGGAAAGAAAGATTGATAGTGAGGTATTAGATTCTGCTTATATGGTATTGGGAGAGATTGCAGAAGACCCGAAAACAGGTGAACCTTTGATAGTAAATGACCGAAACACTAAGTATATGGAGCTATTAAAGGCTGATAAGGGTATTGAGTATGTTATAGAGAAAGATGTAACTAGGAAGCTACATGGCTGGAAGAAATATGCTCCAAGTGCAACAACAATAGATATTAAAGATTGTATTTTTCCTGCTGATAGTGAGAGCGTAGAAGACGCTTTTGATAATTCTTTTGTAGCTGTAAGGATGTGGAGAACTAAAAATTTCCTTCGCAGACAATTAAAACAAGACAAAAAAGAACTATATAAGAATTTGGATAAGATTAAAATCAAAGGACTTGAGGGTAAAAGAGAAAATGCAAAAGATGATAGAGAGAGAGCACAGATTGATAAATACTCCTCTAAGAGTAATAAGCTAGAGTTCTTTGAAGTGTATTTTAACTACGATGTAGACGGAGACGGACTTGATGAAAAGATGGTGGGCATTTGGCACTTAGAATCTAAGGCCCTATGCGGTTATGAGCCTTATGACTACAAACATGGAGAATGTCCTGTAATAGACGGCAAGATTAAGCCTATACATAAACAACCTTTTGGAGTAGGCATACCAGAAATGCTATTTGATATTAAAGGAGAGATAGACGCTACGCATAATCAGAGAACAGATAGAGGCAGTTTATATAACAATCCAACTTTTGTATATACAGCAGAAAGTGGATATAATCCAAACATACATAAATCGGGTCCGGGAAGAAAATGGAAAGTAACTAAGAAAACCGATGATGCTATGGGTTATATGCCATTGCCAGATGCAGCACAAGGTTCATATCAAGAAGAAGAATTGCTATTACAATACGCACAGAAACGCAGTGGTTCAAGTGATTACTTACAGAACGAAAAGGTTGCTAAACAAGCCACTTCAAGCGGTATTCAGGCATTACTTCAAG
>Ga0222667_1000318_pt1 | contig 23977 bp, 20 predicted proteins | sample AntAcemetagen657_FD_179854 | JGI IMG/M metagenome (GOLD analysis project Ga0222667, IMG submission 179854) | Saline water microbial communities from Ace Lake, Antarctica - #657 | ecosystem: Environmental > Aquatic > Non-marine Saline and Alkaline > Saline | place: Antarctica: Ace Lake... | reverse complement strand
TAAAGCTTGAGCAACATTGCGTATAAAACCTTTTATGAAAGTATGAGAAGGAAGGAGTTCGTACTCATCCTTTTCTAAGGCCTTTAAATAGTCAGGGTCTATTTTGGTAATCTGAGAGAGTTTTTCTATGCTAATTTGCTGTTCTTTTCTTGCTTGAGAAATAATCTGTCCAACGGTTTTCATTACTGTTTTAATTAATCGGTAGTTTTTTCAGCTACTTGATCTTGAGTGAGAAGTTTGTTGGCGTTTTCCAGATTAACTTCTCGTGGTTTGTTCCCCTCTTGAACAGTGATTGCCCCCACCCCCTCAAGCTGATCCAAAATACGAGCAGCACGAGCATAACCAATAGAAAGGCGCCGTTGAAGAAGTGAAGCAGAGGCTTTGTTGTTGTTTAAACAAACCTTGATAGCGTCCATAAATAAATCATCAACATCTTCTAGGTTTTGACCATCCAATCCAACGGCGGATGATGCTTTAGATTCTTTGATAACATCTGGTTGATACTCTGGATTAACACCACTTTTTCTAAGATGGCTAATCAAACTTTTTATTTCTTTTTCTGAAACAAAAGCTCCTTGAATACGCCTTGGTCTTGCTTGATCTGGAGGAATATAGAGCATGTCTCCCCTACCTAAAAGTTTTTCTGCTCCAGGAGAGTCTATAACAACTCTGGAATCAATCATTGAAGTGACTTGGAAAGCAATACGACAAGGGATGTTGGCTTTAATTACTCCAGTAATAACATTAACCGAGGGTCTTTGAGTAGCAACAATAAGGTGAATACCAACAGCACGAGCCATTTGAGCAATACGAGTTATTTTTTCTTCAACCTCATGAGGAGAGACAAGCATGATGTCGGCAAGCTCATCAATGATGATGATAATATATGGCATTGCTTGAAAACCGCTAAGTTCATTGTATCCTCCGATATTTCTTACACCAACTTCTGCTAAAAGCTTGTAACGACGTTCCATTTCAGAAACTGCCCAGTTAAGAGCATTGAGAACTTTTTCAACATCAACAATGACTGGAGTTATTAAGTGAGGAATATCGTTGTAGAGGCTAAGTTCTACCCTTTTAGGATCAACCATTATGAATTTAACTTCTTCAGGAGAAGCACGAAATAGGATCGAAGCAATGATCGTGTTAATCATGACTGACTTACCTGAACCGGTGGCACCAGCAATTAAAACATGGGGCATTTTTGTCAGATCGGTAACAACAGGTTTTCCAGCAACGTCTAAACCCAGACCAAATAGTGTACGGGACGGATTATCTTGCATCTGTTTGGCCGTAAGCATTTCTTTGAGGTTAACGAACTCTAATGATCGATTTGGAATCTCAATACCAACCAATGAGCGCCCAGGAATTGGAGCTTCAATACGAATTTGTCCTTGAGGAGCTGCTAGAGCTAGAGCCAAGTCTGATTGTCTGGCAGTAATTTTATTCAACTTAACACCAAGAGCGATTTCTAGAGCATATTGAGTGACGGCAGGCCCTTGATTAACTTCGACTACCTTAGCTGTAATACCAAAAGAGTCGAGTGTTTTTTCAATTATGTTGGCATTTGCATTTATGTCTCCTCTATCGGCCTTACCTATTTTTTCGGCAGATAATAAAGTAAGTGGAGGAGGTTGCCAAATGACAGAAGAAGGAGAAGAGGACGGAGGAAGGGTCCCTTTTACTGTTTCTTTTTTTGACTTAGAAGATTCTTCTTCTTTTTTCTTTTCTTGAGCTTCTGATCCCATGCCACTTATTTTTATTTTTGAACTTGTTTGAGAAGTTGAAGTAAATTTGGGTTTAGATGTGGTATCTTTTATTTTGATAAAAATTTGCGTTATTTTTTTACCAATAACTTGAAGCCAGACATAGATATCTTCAAGTGATGTTTCGAACAGAATAAAAATACCAATAAATACACTAATTAGATAAAAGAGATAAGCTCCTGCTTTGGTAACTAGTGATGAAATCGAAAGAAAAAGCTGCTTACCAACATTACCAGAACGCGAGATCCCAGTAAGAGCAATCAGGGTAATAAGTGACCCCAAAAATACATTAGGAGAAGCAATAGGCCAGTTAATTTTGGTAAGAATTAAGCCCCCAGAAACAAAAATGAAGGGCATTAAAATAAATGTCCATCCAAAAAGTTGACTACCAACTTGGTATATCTGAGAGAGAACAGGCCCTTGGCGAGAAAAAGAGATAGCTAGTAACCCACCCAGACCAACAACCACAATAGCTAGAATTGAGTTGATAGTATCTTTTTTAAGGTCAACCTTGAATGGTTTTGATCTACGTCCACGTTTACGTGCCATAACAATACTGAGTATAACTTAAACAGGCTTAAAGACAAAGCTATACTTCGAGAAGAATAGCAATGACTAATGGTCTTCTTTCTATTTGTTTAAAAAGAAATTGTTCAAGCCCATTTTCTATTTTATCTTTAATGAAAGTAGGGTTGTTTAGATGAGCTTTTCTGTTTCCTTTAAGTATTTGAGCCACCTGTTCTTCTGTTCGTTTGATTAATTTTTGAGACTCTTTGGCATAAACAAATCCTCGGGTAATAATTTCTGGCTTACCCACAAGTTGACTTGTTTTTGAGTCAACAGGAACAAGAGCTAATATAATACCGTGCTTGGACATTGTTTGTCGATCGCGTAAAACGGTTAATCCAATATCTCCAATACCCAAACCGTCAACATAGACATTCTTACTAGGAATTTTTTTGCCTAGACGAAAACTGTTGTGAGAAACGTCAACTGATTGACCTGTGTCAATAATGTGTATTTGCTTAGATTGGTAACCCAATTGAACCGCCATTTTTTGGTAAAGACGAGCATGGCGTATTTCTCCCCCTACAGGAATAATGTTCTTGGGTTGAATCAGACGGAGGAGAAGGGTTAAGTCTCCACGGTGTCCGTGACCAGTAACATGAAGGGGTTTATCGGCGATGTCAGGATAAACAACATCTACTTCTTGTTCAAAAAGTGAGTCAATAAGTCCATAGATATTGGTTTCATTACCGGGAATAAAACTTGAACTTAACACAACTTTGTCACCAGAGTGCAGTTGAAGATGACGATGTTCTCCAGCGGCAACACGATAGAGAGACGATCCTTCTTGCGCCTGAGATCCGGCAATAATAACAGCTACTTGATGGGGAGGAAGATGTTTTATCTGTTGGGGTTTGATAAGAGTATTGTTGGGAATTTTAATAAAACCATGCTTAACAGCCATTTTAATGTTTTGTTCTATAGATCTTCCCATTAAGGCAACTTTACGATTATATTTGGCGGCAGTCTTTATCACCATGTCAATGCGAGAAATTGAGGATGACATTGTAGTAAGGATAAAACGCCCAGAACTATTTTTTATCTCTTTTTCTAGCGTCTGCATGACAGTTCTTTCTGAAGGAGTAAAACCTCTTTTTTCTACACCAAGACAATCTGTTAAAAGCAGATCAACTCCTTCCTTCCCTACTTGAGCAATTCTGGTTAAGTCTGGAGGTTTATTATCAAGAGGGTTGAGATCAATTTTAAAGTCAGAACCGTGATAAACCGTGGCTGACGGGGTCTTGATTAATAAATGTTTACAGTTAGGAACCGAGTGGGTCATGTGAATCAGGTCAATAGAAAAAGGACCTAAGTCTAGATGATCTTCAACTACATTAAATTTATTTTTGACACCAAATTCACGAGAACGTCCTTCTGCTAAGGCCATTGTTAATTTGGATCCATAAATTGGAATGTTCGGAAGTCTGGGTAAAATGTAAGGCAAACCACCAAAATGGTCCATGTGACCATGGGTAATAACAATACCGTGTATTTTTTTATGGCTTTTCTCTAAGTAAGTAATGTCAGGAATGAGAAAATCAACTCCTGGGGCTGATTCTTTAGGAAAACCAATACCGCAGTCGACAATAATTTGGTTTTCACCGTATTCATAGATATACATGTTTTTAGTAACTTCTCCAGCACCACCTAGGGGAATTATCCTTAAAGGAGGATTGCTGCTTGTTTTTTGATTTTTATGATTAGAATTCATAAGTGATTTAAATAATTAAAAAATAATAATATACAAATTTATAAATTGACAATTTTAGTAGTAGATGTGATTTTAGACGGATTCTCAAGATAATTCACTAAGCTTTTAAAGTCTTGTTGAAAATCTTTTTTAATATGAGGGTTTCTAAGAGCGGCAGCTGGGTGATACATGGGAAAGAGAAAAAACTTATTACTTTCCCAAGTAATAAAACGGGGCTGGCCGTGAACACGAGAAATATATAGACCGGAAATAAATTTTTCCATAGCAAAACGACCAAGGGTGACAACAAATTTAGGCTGAATAAGTTTTAGTTGACGATCAAGAAAAGGCTTACAAGCAGATATTTCTTGAGGTAGAGGATCACGATTTTTAGGAGGACGGTGTTTAATTACATTACCAATCCAGACATCCGAACGTTGTAATCCAATTTTTTCTAGACAAAAGTCAAGGAGTTTACCAGAACGACCAACAAAAGGGACACCTTGTTGATCTTCATAAAAACCCGGAGCTTCACCTATAAAAACAATTTCAGCATGGGGATTACCTTCTCCGGGGACTGCTTGGACAGCATCTTTATAAAGCAAGCATTTTTTACATTGATTTATTTCTTTAGCTATTGATTTTAGGGTGTCTGGAGAAGATTTCATGAAAGGTGTTTATTTAGGTAAAAATTGTTTAATATTTTCTGCGGTTAAGTTAACTGATTGAGCTTTTTTTTCAACTATCATTTTAGCAACACGACGAGTAATGCCTTGAATGGTGCGGTTTAGAGTACGAATACCTGCATCATAACCTAGCGGTCTGACTATTTGAGGCCAAAGCTGAGAGTCTATGGTGATAATGTTGGCGTCTAGACCGGATTCTTTAAGAGCTTGAGGGAGAAGATATTCCTTACCTATGGTAATTTTTTCATTATCAGTGTAGCTAGGCATTTGGATAGGTTCTAAACGATCAAGCACAGCGGTGGCAATGTTAGTTGTGTTGTTACCGGTGGCAATAAAAAGGACTTCGGAAAGATCAACTGGATAGTCAATAAAGTGGTCAAAAAACTGGTGGTTTTGATTAGGGTCTAGAAGTTCAACCAGAACTCCCATGATGTCAGCACGGGCTTCTTCTGTGACACGATCTATCTCGTCTAAAAGGATGATAGGGTTTTTTACACCAGAACGAGCTAGAGCTTTAATGATTTGTCCGGGTTCAGACTCAAGATGTAGACGAGATTGTCCGCGAAGATCTCGGGCGCTTCCCATACCACCAAAGGGAATACGAACCAGTGGACGACCCAAAGCTTCAGACAAGGCTGAAGCAAAAGTGGTTTTACCTGTACCGACTAGACCAACAAGAAAAACAATGGGAGCACGGGCGGTACCCATGTTTCTTTCTAGCCTTAATTTGAGGACTGACATATATTCTAAAATTCTTTCTTTAACTTCTGGCATACCATAGTGATGCTTATCTAGGACTTGTTTAATGTGAGCAAGATCAATGGGACGTTCAACTCTTTTTTCCCAAGGAAGACGGGTAATCCAGTTAATGTAATGGCGTGTTTTCTCAAATTCTTCTGAATAGAATCCCTGAAAGAACATGCGTTGAAGTCTATCGATTGTAGCCAGTGTTCTTTGTTTTAACTCAGGAGGTAAATTGACAGTCTCAACTTGTTGATTAAGCTCATTCAAGTCTTTTTTTATTAATTCTTGCGAATTATTAGGGGCAGAAGTGGACATAAGAACAGTATAAGATAGTCGTCCCGAAATGGCTATTAGCGGTGATCCTTAAAACGCTTGTAGTCTGGTCGGTGGGATTGATTGGGTGACTTAAAATCAGGTCTAGGGTTTTGAGCAGCTGAACCAGCAGGACCACCTTCGAAAGGTTTTGTTGGAACAAGGTTTAAACGACCTTGATCATCAATTTCCTGCAACTTCACCTCAATTGAGTCACCTTCTTTAATAACAGTGTTGATGTCTCCTAGATAACCAGAAGCTATCTTGGATATGTGAATTAAACCGGTTTTACCAGGCATAAATTCAATGAAGGCACCATAAGACTCAACACGAGTAGCGGTACCAGCGTAGACCTTACCCACTTCTGGTTCAGTGGTAATTCCTTTAATAAAGTCAAGAACTTGATTAACCTTTTCTTTAGAGGCTCCAGTAACATTAACTTCACCACTGTCTTCAACATTAATGTCTACTTCAAAATCAGACTGTAGTTGGCGAATAACCTTACCTCCAGGACCAATGACTTCACCAATTTTTTCAGGATTGATGATAATGGTTTTGATATGAGGAGCAAACTCACTAATGTCTTTTCTAGGTTTGTCAATAACGGCGACCATCTTTTCGAGAATATGGATTCTACCGACTCTGGCTTGCTCTAGAGCTTCACCTAATAGGTCGGCTGTAACACCACTTATCTTTACATCCATCTGAATGGCTGTAATACCATCACGGGTACCGGCAACTTTAAAGTCCATGTCGCCAGTATGATCTTCCAAACCGGCAATATCACTTAAAGTGACATGTTTTTCTGAACCGTCCGTAATTAAACCCATGGCAATACCAGCAACAGGTTTTTTAAGAGGAACACCCGCATCCATAAGAGAAAGGGTGGAACCACAAATGGAAGCTTGAGAGGTACTACCGTTACCTGACATTACTTCAGAAACTACACGAATAGTGTAGGGAAAGTCTTTACTGTCGGGAATCATGGGGAATAGGGCTCTTTCAGCTAAAGCACCATGACCAACTTCACGACGGCCAGGGTAACCAACACGACTAGGTTCACCAACACTAAAACCGGGGAAGTTGTAGTGATGTATGTAACGACGAGTACTTTGACCCTTCATTCCATCAATAAGTTGTTCTTTGTCTGGAGAAGCTAAGGTCACAACACTAAGAACGTGAGTTAAACCGCGTTGAAAATATCCAGAACCGTGAACACGAGGAATTGTGCCAACATAACAGTTAATAGGACGAATCTCGTCTGGTTTACGACCATCAGGTCTGATACCTTTTTCTAAGGTTTGTTTTCTAACAGCTTCTTTTGAAAGTTTGTCAAAAACTTTGTTAACTTCACCCGAATCCAAGTCAGGGTTTTTTTCAAGAATTGCCTGAACAACACCTCGACGACTGCCTGTTTTGGTAACTTCAGCACGAGCAATTTCTAAAAGATCAGGAACCTCTTTATTGATAATTTTAGATATTTCAGGATTAACCTCTTTGGTTTTGAATGTCATTTTTTTAGGTTTAACCAGAGAAACCATTTCTTTAATTGCCTCGACTGCTTTACCTAGAGAAGACTGACTTGTTTTAAACGCTTCAAGAATCTGGGCTTCAGCAACCTCATTACCATCAGCTTCAACCATGGCGATTGAGTCGGCTGAACCGGAGATAACCATGTCAAGTTGTGAGGTTTCTTTTTGATCCTGGGTAGGATTAATAATAAACTTAGAGTCCTTGTCTAAACCAACACGAACAGCTCCAACAGGACCTGCCCAAGGAATGTCAGAAATGGCTAATGCAGCAGAAGCACCAATGATGGCTAAAATTTCTGGTTCATGTTGACCATCAATGGAAAGTGGATTAATGACTACTTGAACTTCATCCATGTACCCTTCTGGAAAAAGAGGACGAATGGAGCGATCTATGAGACGAGAAGTTAAGATTTCATTATCTGAAGGACGACCTTCACGTTTCACGAAACGACTAGAGCTGATGATGCCACCAGCATAGTGTTTTTCGCGATACTCTACTTGGAGAGGAAAATAGTCAATTCCTTCTCGAGGAGAACCGGTGACAACGGTTGCTAGAACCATGGTGTCTCCACACCTAACAGTAACAGCGCCGTTTGCTTGAGGAGCAAAAGTGCCAGTTTCTATCGTAATCTGTTGATCGTTTAATTTGAAATTAACCTTGTGGCTATTCATGATGTTTTTTTTCTAAGAGGAAAGGTGAAACACGTTAAGAAGAAAAGAGAAACCTTTTAAAATCGTCTCTATTTACTCCTCAAGCGCTTGCTTTTCTTTGACCTCCAATTTTTAATTCTTTAGTAATAAATTTATAATCTTTTAAGTTTGTTTTCTGAAGATAGTTAAGGAGACGGCGGCGTTTACTAATAATTTTAAGAAGTCCTCGACGAGAGTGATTGTCTTTTTTGTGACCTTTGAGATGCTCTGTCAACTGACTTATTTGTTTAGTAATAAGAGCAATTTGAACACGAGGAGAACCAGTGTCTTTTTTACTGGCGGCGTATTTGCCAATAATGCCTGATTTTGTTTTAGTATTTAATGCCATGTCGAACGTATTTTAACAGAAAAAGAGAATTTTGTCATTGTGAGGATCTAGATTAGGACTTTTTTGTTTTTGAAGAAGAACGGTATATTTTAGGTTTTTTCCACTCAGGAGGAATCTCTGAAAACTGTAGAATTTCTTCCTGTTCTGTTGGAATATTTGTTGGAATAGTAATATCCATGTTTGCAGGTGGAGATGAAAAAACTGGAGCAGAAACAGATTTTAGTGGAGGAGTAGATAGTAAAGAAGAGGATAAAAATTTGCCCTTATGACGCATTAAATAGTTAAGAGTCCTCATTGTGTCAGCAGAAACAGTATTGGAGGTTAAGTTGTTTGTATCAAAGTAAATACGAGAAATAAGTAAGGTGGAAATTTCTTCAGTGGGATTTAGTTCTAGTTGAGAAATAAGAGAGGCAGTCATTTCAGCCATTCCGGAAAAAGAGCGTTGGTGAAAATTAAAATTAGCAAAAGATGCTGGTTTGGTAGTGTGGTTAAGACTGACAATGTTGGCTTGATCGAGAAAAAGTTTTTCTTCAGAGTAGAACTTACCCAGCTCTTCTAGTGAGTTAATTCCCAGAACAAAAACCAGGTCTGCATTGGCTCCAGAGTAAGAGTATTTAATGTTGGAAATGTCTGGAGGGAGAGTTCCTTTTTTGGGTTTGATTAAAAGAGAAAAGTTACCCTGATCGTCAATGTCGTAATCAACCTTATCAAGGTCTGCTTCTTTGTATTTAAAGTTAACGATAAGATTCTTGGCACCGACACTAGACTTTATTTCTTTTAAGTAAGGGATGTTTTGATTTTTAAGATTAGAGGAGTCACTACAACCAAGCTGGGCTTGTTTACCTGTTTTCTGTAAGGTTAAAAGAAGGCTTATGGCAGATATGACCATTTCTGGATCTGGTTGAGGAGGGAGAAGAATTAGAATTGAACGAACACGGGAAAGTTCTTCTTTAAGGGAGGAGATGTTTTTTTGATCAAACATAATTTAGTCGTGACTGCTTTCGTTATAGGACATTATAATGTCTCCAGGCTTGATGTCAAGTTCTGGATTGAGCAGCATACCAAATTCTTGGTCTTTTTTTACTTCCTCTACTTGGTCTTTACCTACTTGTAAAGAAATAACTTTATGTTTTTGATTAACAAAATCCTTAAGAGATATTTTTCCGGAAACAACAACGGCTCCTAAAACTTTTTTACCGTTAATTTCAAAAACCTTGATAATTTTAGCCGAACCTTTTTCTTCTGGAGGAGGAGGGGTTTTGGTGGACTCTATCAACTCATCAACAAATTCAAAAAGGTGGTAAATAATAGTGAAATTTTTAAAAGTAACCTTTTCAACTTGGGCAAACTTTGAGACAGAAGAATTTATACTAACATTAAAACCAAGAATCTGAGCATGATTGACGGCTGCAAGGTCTATGTCTGATTCAGTAACATTACCAACACCGTGAGCAATGATGTTAATCTTTTTTTGAAGACGGTCAACAATGGCTTCAAGAGATCCTTGTACATCGGCTTTTATGATTACAGTTGGTTTTTCGGAATCTATTTCAGCGAGAGACTTTTTAAAAACAGAGGATGTCTCAACTTCCTTAGAATCAAGGGCTTTGTTACCAAGAATTTCTCCAACTGGAGGTGTTTGAGAAAGGCCACAGACAAGAATTGGGGTTGAAGGGGTAGCTTCTTTGAGATCCTCCCTTTGGGCTGAGACCATTGTGCGAATTTTGCCATAAGGAGACTGTTGGACGAACAGCGAGTCGTTTTTTTTGAAAACTCCTTGTTTAACTAAGATAGTAGCCAGAGGACCTTTGTGTGGATCGAGTTGAGACTCTATGACAATACCAAGGGCTGTTTCTTGATTAGAATTATCAGAAAGTTCTTCTAGTTCAGCTAGTAATAAAATTACTTCTAGTAACTTATCTATGCCTTGACCATTTTTGGCAGAAACTTCGACAAAAGGGATGTTGCCACCATAACCCTCAACATACTCTCCTAGTTCCGCTAGTCCCGTTTTGACCTTGTCGGGTTGGGCGGCGGGTAAGTCCATCTTGTTAATGGCAACGACGTAAGGAATCTTGGCCTTTTTGATATGATCGATTGATTCTTTTGTCTGGGGCATAACTCCATCATCAGCAGCAACAACCAAAACGGCGAGATCTGCAACTTGACCACCACGACTACGCATTGAAGTAAAAGCTTCGTGTCCGGGAGTATCAATAAAAGTAATTAATTTGTCTTGATGAGAAACTTGATATGCCCCAATGGCTTGAGTGATTCCCCCTTCTTCTTTTTGTTGAACATTAGATTTACGAATATGATCAAGAATCGAGGTTTTACCATGATCAACATGTCCAAGAATGGTGACTACAGGAGGTCTGGTAAGAGTTTTTTTGGTCGGCATAGATGGTGTTAATTGATTCCGACCAGAAGGTTTTTAGTCTTCGGTTGGTTTGTCGGTTTTTTTATCAGAAGAATCTTTTTTTGATTCTTTTGAGGGTTCCTCTTTGTCTTTCTTATCCTCTTTGTCTTTCTTATCCTCTTTGTCTTTCTTATCCTCTGGTTTTGATTCTGTTTCGGTAATTCTTGAAGGTTGATAAGCAGTAATCTGTTCTTTAATCTTCTTTAGAGATTTAGGACCGATACCTTTAATTGACTCTAGTTTTTCTGAGTGATTAATAAGATCTTCTATTCGAGTGAGACTGGCTTCAATAAGCAGATTTCTGATTTTTGTAGAAAGACCAAGCTGATCGATTTCATATTCCTCATCACCGGTAACAACAATGCCAGGATCGCTTTTATCAGAAATAATTTTAATTTTTAGGTTGGTGATTTTAGCAGCAAGTTTTACGTTTTGTCCTCCCCTACCAATGGCTAAAGAAAGTTGGTCTTCGGGAACAGTAACAACAACTTCTGTTTTATCTTCGTTAAATTTGACTGAAATACCTTCGGCGGGGGAAAGAGTGGCTTTGACAAATTTCGCTTGATCTTGACTGTATTGAACGATATCAATTTTTTCACCGTTTAGCTCGTTGATAACGGCTTGAACACGAACACCTTTTTGACCAACACAAGAACCTACAGGGTCTATACCATCTTGGGTTGATTCAACGGCAATTTTAGAACGATTACCAGCATCTCTAGCAATGGATTTAATGACCACATTACCAGCCCCTACTTCAGGAACTTCACGAGCAAAAAGACCAGCTAAAAGTTTTGGATCTGAACGAGAAATTATGACTGCTTCACCTCTGGAGGTTTCGGCTATTTCTTTGATTAAAATACTGATACGAGAGTTGAGTTTGTAGTACTCGTTACGGATTTGTTCCTCTGGAGGCATAACACCTTGACCACGGCCAATATCGACAATGACATTGTATCCATCCATACGTTGAACCATACCGGTAACAATGTCACCAATTTTGTCACGATATTCAGAAACGATAGAGTCTTTTTCAGCTTCTCTTACTTGTTGCAAAATTACTTGCTTGGCAGTCTGAGCAGCAATGCGACCAAAACCGGGAGGAGTAATGTCGGTCATGTCTTTAGTTTTGTCCCCTTCGGACCCTTTGAAAATTTTAAAATCTCCAGTTTCTTGATCAATATCGGCGACAACAACAATGTCTTCGTTTTCCTCTATCTCAATGGCTTGTTCTGGGAAGTCTTTGTTAAAGGAGGCAACAAGAGCCTGTTTAATAGCGTTAATGACTGTGTCGGGTGAAATACCACGCTCAGAACATATCTGATTAATAGCAGCGGCAAATTCGGTTCGAGCGGTTAATTGGTTATCCATGTTGTGATCAAAAATAATAGTAACTACTAATTAAGCAGGTAATAGATATTTAAAAAGGTGGCACATGCCACCCTAGTTCTCTTACCCTGTGGGTATTATATCTCGGAAAGGGAGAGTATGCAATGAAGTGAGATTGAAAAATTAAAATTCTTTGAGTGCCTGTTTTTGTTTACGGGTGGTTCTTTTGGGTAAATCGACTAGAAGACGAATGTAAAAATCACCTTTACGAGAACTTTGAAGGTGGGAAATACCCTTACCAGAAAGTCTTATGAGTGTGTTTGGTTGGGTTCCGGCTTTAATTTTTATCTTAAGATCACCGTCGAGAGTGGGAGCATTAAGATTGGTGCCTAGAATGGCGTCTTTAAAAGAGAGGTGTTGGTCTAGATAGACATCATAATTTTCTCGTTTAAAGTGTTTGTGGGGAGATACATTAATACTGACGTCAAAATTTGTGTAACGAATACGAGTACCGTCATCTGCTCCAGCCGGAATATTAACAGTGTATTCTTTACCCTGGTGAACTAATTTTTTTTGAACACCTTTAACTGCTTCCATGAAGTCTATTTTTAAAGAGTAGTGAATTTTAGATCGGTAAGTTTGATTAAAACCACCACCCCCAAAAAAAGTTTCAAAGATTTGGAAAGGGTCAGAAAAACCACCAAAAGCTTCGTTAAAAGAACCGGGAGATCCTTGATTATGATAGGTATAAGTGGAAGAACCTGTCTTGGCTGAACCAGCTCTAGAGAAAGGACCACCAGCTGAAGGGTCAAAAGCGGTGTGTCCAAACTGATCGTATGTTTCTTTCTTCTTAGGATTAGAAAGAACCTCGTAAGCCTCGTTTACTTCCTTGAATTTAGTTTCGGCATCACTTTCTTTGTTACGATCTGGATGCCATTTAAGAGCAAGTTTACGATAGGATGACTTCATCTGAGCAGGGGTGGCAGATTTATCTACACCTAAAACGTCATAGTAGTCCCTTTTGTTGGTCATGGTTACTCTTTAACCACTTCTCCTTCTTCAGCGGGGGAAGAGTCATCTTTTTTCTTGTCAGACTTTTTATCAGAAGCAGGTTTTTTATTAGAAGCAGACTTTTTATTAGAATCTTTTTCTTTTGCTTCTTTTTCCTGAACAGCTTTATAAAGAGCTTCACCATGTTTTTGGGCGATCTTAGTAGCAGACTCAAGTTTTTCTGTTAAAGACTCTGTGGTGACATCTTGTTTGTCTTTTTCCTTTTCCAGTTCCTTGAGGGCTTTTTCTATTTCCTCTTTGGCCTTGTCGTCGAATTTATCACCAGCTGACTCAACTGCTTTTCTAGTAGAAAAGATGAGAGTTTCAGCTTCGTTTTTCTTATCAACTAAAGCTTTCTTTTTCTCGTCTGCTTCAGCATTGGCTTCGGCCTCTTGTTTCATTTTTTCCACCTCTTCGTCAGAAAGGTTGGTGGCATTTTTGATGGTAATGTTTTGTTCTTTACCAGTAGCCTTGTCTTTAGCTGAAACATTGAGAATACCGTTACTGTCAATGTCGAAAGTAACCTCGATTTGAGGAATTCCACGAGGTGCTGGAGCAATACCATCGAGAACAAAACGACCTAGTGTTTTGTTGTCAGTAGCCATAGGACGCTCACCTTGTAGAACATGAATCTCTACTTGAGGCTGACTATCAGCAGCAGTAGAAAATACTTGAGATTTACTGGTAGGGATAGTAGTGTTGCGCTCTATTAAAGAAGTCCTGACACTACCTAGTGTTTCTAAACCCAAAGTGAGAGGGGTGACATCGAGAAGAAGGATGTCTTTAACGTCTCCTGCCAATACTCCTGCTTGAATAGCGGCTCCTAGAGCAACGGCTTCATCAGGATTAACACCTTTACTAGGTTTTTTGCCGAAGAATTCTTGAACTACTTTTTGCACCTTAGGCATACGGGTCATACCACCCACAAGAATAACTTGGTCAATGTCTTTCTTTTCCAGACCAGCATCTTTTAGAGCCTGTTGGCAAGGTTTAAGAGTTTTCTGAATGAGCTCATCAACTAGTTCCTCTAGCTTGGCACGAGTAAGTTTAAGGGTAAGGTGAAGAGGTTGACTATCTTTACCTTGAGTAATAAAGGGTTGATTAATCTCTGTTTCGGTTGAACTAGAAAGTTCTATTTTGGCTTTTTCAGCAGCGTCCTTAACCCTTTGCAAAGCTTGCTTGTCTTGAGAAAGATCAATACCATTTTCTTTTTTGAATTGATCAATGATGTATTCAATGATTTCTTGATCAAAGTCATCACCACCAAGGAAAGTGTCGCCAGCGGTAGATTTAACTTCAAAAACACCATCTCCGAGTTCAAGGATAGAAACATCAAAAGTACCACCACCGAGATCATAGACAGCAATGGTTTCTTGTTTACTCTTATCTAGACCATAAGATAGAGAAGCGGCAGTAGGCTCATTGATGATTCTCTTAACTTTGAGACCGGCAATTTCACCAGCTTGTTTAGTAGCTTGGCGTTGGGAGTCATCAAAGTAAGCTGGAACAGTAATAACAGCTTCGGTAACTTTTTCACCTAGATAGGCTTCAGCGTCAGCTTTTGCTTTTTGAAGAATCTTGGCGCTAATTTCTTGAGGAGTGTAGGTTGTGCCTCCACTTTTAACTGCGGTCATACCTTCTTTACCCTGAACGATTTCGTAAGAGCTGTGTTTCTGAGCTTTTTTGACTGAGGCAGAAGAAAAACGCTGTCCCATGAGGCGTTTAACAGAGTAGATAGTTTTTCCTGGATTGAGAACCATTTGTCTTTTGGCAACCTCGCCAACAAGTTTTTTAGTTGGTTCAACTACTGAAGGGAAGGTATTTCCTCCTTCAGAAGTAGGAATCATTTTGGCTTTTCCAGCTTCCATAACAGCAACAGCACTGTTGGTTGTTCCTAGATCGATACCGATTATTTTTGTCATATGTTTATTGTTTGATTGTTAATTATTAAAAACAATTTAATTATTTGGTCTTTTTGCCGGAACCAACTTCTACCTTCGCTGGTCTGAGAATACGATCATTATAAGTGTAACCAGGAGAAACAGTGGTTATAACTATATTTTTATCACCATTAACGACGGCAGTACAGTCCATGGTCTCTGGGTCAAAGGGTTGTTTGTCGGTTTTGATGAGCTTAACTTCCTCTGAGTTTAAAATTTGATTAAACTGATCAATGATTAAAGTCAATCCCTTGTCTTTAAGGTGGAATTGGGCTACCTCTAAGGAATCAAGAATGGTGAGAAACTTATCTAACAATTTTTGATTAGCAAAAAGAACAACTTCAGTCTGTCGAGATTGATAACGACGAGATTGGTTTTCATAGTCGGCCAAGGTTCGTCTAAGTTTTTCTTCCAGATCAATCAATTGATATTTCAACTCTTCTATTTCAAGACTTGATTGTTTTTGATTTCTGATGGATTTTTTTCTAGAAGTGGCCATATTTTTTACCAATCTTGAGCAATTTGATTAATTAAGTTAGCGACAAATCTAACTAAAGGAATGTTGCGTTCGTACTGTTGACGATAAGGACCAATAATTCCAAGACTACCTTTAGTATCCCCTATTTGAAGATCGGCAAAGACGCAACTGACAGGTTCGAATAGATCGTAGCCAAGTTCGTGGCTACCAATAAGCAAATGAATTGGTTGATTACTGACGGCACGGTCAAAAATATCACTAAGACCGTTGTCTTGATCGAGAATTTTTAAAACTTGGCGAGTGATATCAATGTCATAGAATTCTGGAGAAGCTAGGAGATTAGCATAACCAGCATGATAAGCCTTACCTTCAGAAGTGGTGGCAACAGAAAGGAATTTTGATCTCTCAGCTAAAATCCGAGTAGCTTGACGAAGAAGAGCGTCGGTGTCGAAACGATGATCCCAGACTTTTTCTCTAACGGCGACTTCTTCCGCAACAGAAAGATCTTCTTCTTTCATGAGTTCGCTGACATAGAATTTGATGGCGGTGGCAGTAGGAATACGTCCGGCAGATGTGTGAGGTTGGCGAAAAAAACCTTTTTCTTCAAGGGTAACCATTTCATTACGAAGAGTTGCAGGAGAAACTCCAAGTTTGTATTTTTTTTCTAGAGTAACACTGCCAACAGGGTTAGCGGTTTCGGTGAATTCGTTAACAACAGCTTTAATGATGGATATTTGTCTTGGAGTAAGGTCCATATTCTAAAAACTAATATTAGCAGTATCTTAGCACGAGTGATAATTGGGGTCAATAAGAACTTTATTTGAAGGCGGCAAGAAAGGCTTCTTGGGGTAACTGAACACGACCAAATTGTTTGAGTCTTTTTTTACCTTTCTTTTGTTTCTGTAAAAGTTTAGTACGACGGGTGTTGTCCCCTCCGTACAATTTGGAGGTAACATCTTTACGAAAGGCTTTGACTGTTTCTCTGGCGATGATTTTTCCACCAATGGCAACTTGAATAGGGATTTCAAATTGTTGGCGAGGGATAATGTCTTTAAGTTTTTTAGCAAGGGCTCGACCACGATACTTTGATTGAGGCTTGGTACAAAGTGTAGACAGTGGAGAAAATTCTTCGTAATTAAGAAGAACTGTTAATTTGACTAAGTCAACGGGTTGCCAGCCTTTAAATTGATAGTCTAGGGAAGCAAATCCAGAAGAGACTGATTTTAGAGAGTCGTGAAGGTTGGTAATAACCTCAACAAGAGGCATTTGATACTCGAGTTTAACTAATTGATCAAGATAGTTCATGTTTTGGAGTTGTCCTCGAGACTCTTGGCAGAGTTGGATTGTGGGACCAAGATATTGTTCCGGAGTAATTACCTGAAGATCAACATAAGGTTCTAGTGTTTGTTTAATTTTGGTGGGATCGGGTAAGTCGGTGGCAGAATGAATAAAGATAGTCTGAGAAGAAGTCAGTTTAATTTCATACTCAACTGAAGGGGCAACAGCAATAACTGATAAATTAAATTCTCGTTCCAATCTCTCGGTGACAACTTCGGCATGGAGGAGACCCAAAAAACCAACCTTGACCCCTTGACCTAGAACTGGAGAGTTTATAGAGATAATTTCAAGCGAGGCATCGTTAAGTTGAAGCTTCTCTAAAGAAGAGAGAAGGTCAAGATACTCTGACCCGTCGGTAGGAAATATGTCTTGATATAGATGGGGTTTGATTTTGCGAAAACCAGGTAATGGAGTTGTGGAGGTGGAGGTTTGGGGGAAAGTGACGGTGTCACCAACATTAACGGCACGAATATCTTTAAGGCCGGTAACCAGGTAACCAACTGAACCAGAGGTAAGAATTTTTTTAGATTGACGATCTGGAGTAAAAATACCAATTTCAGTAGGGGTAAACTTTTGAGAGTTGGAAATAAATTGAAGTTGATCTCCTGTTTTTATTTGACCAACAAAGACACGAATAAAGGCAATGACACCAAGGTGTGGATGAAATATTGAGTTAAAAATAAGGGCTTGAGGTGCTTCTTGAGGAGAAATAGAAGGTGGAGGAACTTGATCGACAACGACCTGAAGAAGTTGGGGAATGTTTTTACCTGTCTTGGCAGAGATGAGTAAGGGAGGAGTTGATTGAGGAAGGAGGATTTTGATCTGTTTAATACAGGCATCAATGTCAGCCAGGTTGGCATCAACCTTGTTAATAACAGGAATAACGGTTAGGTTCTGTTTTTGAGCCAGCCTAAGATTAGCGACGGTTTGGGCCTGGACTCCTTTGGTGCTGTCAATGAGAAGGATGGCACCTTCGCAGGCTTGTAAAGCTCTCTCTACCTCGTAGTTAAAATCGACGTGTCCTGGAGTGTCAATAAGATTAAGGGTGTAGTTTTTTCCGAGTAAAGAGTAGGACATGGTGACTGGAGCCAACTTGATGGTGATCCCTCTTTCTCTCTCAATAGGATTAGAGTCTAAAAGTTGTTTTTTCATTTTATTAGGAGCAACTGTATTGGTTATTTCCATAAAACGATCAGCTAAAGTTGATTTACCAGCGTCAATATGGGCAATGATAGAAAAATTACGGGTGGTGGAGTTCATGGGTGGATTTTATCAGGAAATGTCGTCGTCGAGGGTGGAACTAATGACTTCATCTGTTTGGGTGAGAACATGACGCCAGTTACCTAGACGAGAAATTAACTGAAGTAATTGCTGCAATTGAGAGATTTTGAAGACAAAAGAGAAGAAAAGATAAACAGCTAGACCCATTGAACTAACAATAATAGTGAGGAGAATGAGGGGAAGGGTGCGAGTAGTATCAAATACAAATTGGTCGAAAAAGCGAAAAGGGAGCCAGAGAGATATTCCCATGAATAAACTAACTAAAGTCATCTTGACAATGGGGCGGGTAATAGAAAAGGAAGGAAGTCTTTTTTTAATAAGAATGTATAGAATGAAAAAATTAATAATGTTACTGAGAGAAAGAGAGATTGTAATTCCAATGACACCTAGTCCAAGAACTTTAGAGGTGATGTAGGCAGAGAGAGAAAAGAAAATGATGGTAAAGAGACTAACCTTAAGAGGGGTGCGAGTATCTTTAAGAGCATGAAAAGTGCGGGTTAAAAGTTGATTAACTGCTTGGGGAGCGATGGAAACAGCCAGAAAAGCTAGGGCTTTACCGGTAAGAAGAGTGGCTTGCCAAGGGAAGTTATCTGCACCAAAAGCCAGACGGACAAGGGGGATGCGAAGGATGAGGATTAGTACACTTGCCGGTAAGGCAAAATAGAAAATTTGGAGAACTGATTGGGTAAGAATTTCAATGAAATGTTTTTTCTTGTCTTTAACATGGACAGAAGAAGAGAGAACGGGAAAAGATGCTTGGCCAAGAGAAACACCAAAGAGAGATATAGGAAGGGTGTATAACTGGCGGGCAAAGCTAAAAATAGAAAGAGAACCGGCAGCGAGTAGAGATGTAAGATTGACGGCTACCCAACGCTCTATCTGTGATAAACCAAGGGCGGCGGTACGAGGGGGCATGAGGCGAAAAATGCTTTTGACACCAGAGTGGCGAGGGCGGAAATAGAAACGGGGAGAGAAGCCAAGATTCTTGGTAAACGGAAGCTGAACCAGCATATGAAGAAAGGCACCGAAGACCACACCAATGGCGGCGGAGTATATGCCTAAAGAGGAAGATAAAAATATGATACCAAAAATAGTACCTAGGTTATAAAAAATGGGGGCGACGGCTGGAATGAGAAAGCGTTTTCTTGCTTGAAGAACGCCAGTAAGAAAAGCAGAAACGGCAAAGAATAGTTGAGCCACAGACATTAAACGGATTAGATTAGCCATGAGTTCTAGTTGGTGAGGAGGATAGTGAGAAATGAGTGAAGCAAGGGGACGGGCAAAAATAATAACAAGGACAATGATGGCAAAAAGAACTAGACCAAGACTAGTAAGAGCGGCGTTGGCCATACGATTGGCTTTCTTTTTGGAACGGAGAGCATGTTCTTGATAGACAGGAATGAAAGCAGCAGAAAGAGCTCCAACGACTAAAAGTTGGAATATAGTGTCAGGAATGACGAAGGCAGCAAAATAGACGTCCAGATCTGCTTCAAAACCGCCAAAAAAATGAGAAACAAGAAGACGGTTGCGAATGAGACCAAAAATAGAAGAAGCTAAATAAGAGGCGGCAATGATGGTGGCGGCTGAGAGAATTGAGCTATTCTGACGGTTAAGAAGATCTTTGGATTGACGAATGAATTTTTTTACCACAAGTTGATTTTAGTTGATTTTTTTTTATCTACAAGTTGAGTTTATACTGAATGGCTGATAAAATCAGCCCCATGCCAATTACAAGCTCAGCAACAAAGAAGCTCAGAGTTGATAAAAGAAAGACTCTGATAAATAAAAAAGTAAAGACTCAAGCCTTAAAAGCAATTAAGCAATTCAGAGTAAAACCTGAAGAGAAAAAATTAGCTGAGGTCTTTTCTAGTATAGACAGAGCAGCCAAAAGAAAGATTTTTCATGCAAAAAAAGCTGACAGGTTAAAGTCTCGGTTGAGTAAGTTGGTGGCCAAAAAACCAGTAGTTAAAAAATAAAAAGTTTTTCGCTTTATTTCGGCTTGGAGGTTGGATATACTGAAGGTAGTTATAAAATGGTTTAAGTTGTGCCTGCCCGATCATCCCTATTTAAAGTTAATCTATTACCTAAAGACAATTTTGAGTTCAGTTTGGTGGGTAAATTTTTGCGCTGGTCATTAACAGCGGGAAGAGTAATGGTGGTGTTAACGGAGTTTGTGGTAATTTTGGCGTTTGGATCTAGATTTTGGTTTGATAAAAAGTTAAATGACTTGAAAGAAGTGATTGATCAAAAAGAAATGGTAGTTGTTAGCTATGCAGAGACCGAGACGGAAATGAGAAAAATTTTGGCTAGGCAAGAACCTGTAGAAGATTACCTTGAAGGTAATATTAAAATGACAAAAAGGATAGATGACTTGAAATATTTTTTACCAGAAGGGATAACGTTGACTGAACTAAAAATAGATGAAGACAAGATCAGTCTATTGGGAGTAGCCGGATCGGAAGAGACTTTTTCAAGAACAATAAGAATAATGACACAGATGGAAGATGCATATCAGACTGAAGTAAGGGAGTTGGAGTTTGACCAGAAAAAAGGTGGGGTAAATTTTGAAATTGTCAATTACTTAAAAGAAGAAAAATAATGGCAAATCCGTTGTTTGACCAAAGTAAGTACGATCTGAGTTATCAGAAAATTAGACTGGCTTATCAAAGGCCAGAGATAAAAGCTTCTGTGGAAGTAATTTTGTCTGTTTTTGCGATAGCTTTTTTGTTACTAGTAGCGGTAAGACCAACTTTAGCTACTGTAGCTGAACTGAAAAAGAAGATTGAAGATTATGAAGTTGTAGACAAAAAATTAAACAGTAAAATCACTCAGTTAACGCGAGCTGAAAAAGAGTTAAGAGAAAATAGTGCAGATTTATACCTATTTCAAAGAGGCGTGCCGGACAATTTTGATTATGCTGACTTAGCTAAAAGAGTAGAAATTGTAGCAGTAGAAGAGGGTATAAATTTAGAGACTTTGAGTTTTTCTCGAGCTGATATTACAGGTGAAGAAGTAACTGTTGAAAAAAAAGATAAGAAAGGGAATTTTATTGAAGGAGAGTTTTTACTAAGGTTTAGTTTAAATGGTGAAGAAGCAAAAATTGTAAGTTTTTTGGAAAAAGTAGAAAAGTTAGATCGGGTGATTAAGTTAGAAAATGTTTCAGTAAAAAAAGTAGAGGACAAAGAATTTCCTGGAGGAAAACTGAGAGCAATTGGAGAAATAACCGGTTATTACTTAAACAGCGAGTTAAAGGAGAATAATTAAATGAAAGCAGAGAGGACAACTAGCAGTTATGTTTTAACAATGGGGGTTTTAGGATTGTTAGTGGTAGGTTCTTTTGTGGCATACCAAGTTTATGCTGCAGTGGTTAAAAGTCAGATTACGACAGAACAGAAAAAAGCAATTAAACCTTTGGATGGAAAGATTGAAGAAGAAGCAGTAAGCAACCTTAAAAAAAGAAGACAGTTTGGAGCAGCAGAACTTAACCAAAAATTGAGTTTTGATGTGGTGGTGGTGGAAGAAGAAATCGAGACGATAAATGAGACGGTAGCAACAGTGAGTGGAGAAACATTAGAAAGTAGTCAGGAAGCTAGTGAAACTGGTAAAGTGGAGGAAGGAAATGAAAATTAAAAAAAGCCTTTTAAATAAAAGGATACCTACGATATTGGCATTGCTGTTGTTGTTTGGTGGTTTGGTGGGAGGAGTCCTGTTGGTAAGTAAACCTCAGAGTTTATTGACCAAAGCTGGTCCAACAGCAACTCCACAAAATGTAAGAATAACTAATAAAACAGAAAATTCTTTAACGGTAAGTTGGATTACTGATACACCGGTGGTAGGAGCAGTGGAGTACTCCAATAATCCGGCTAAATTGGAGATGACGGTTAGAGACAAAAGAGATTTGGCTGGAGGGAGTAGTAATGTCTACACGACACACCTGGCGGAGATAAAGAATTTGGTTGCAAATACAATTTATTACTTGAGAATTGTGTCTGGATCTGAGAGTTATTTAAATGAGGGAAGTCCATACCAAGTTAAAACCTGGACGAGAAGTGAAGGAGTAATGGGAGAAGACTTGATTAGAGGAAAAATAACCACGACTACTGGTAGTGGTTTGGGTGGAGCGATTGTGTATGTGGATGTGGAGGGTGGAGAGTCTTTGGCTAGCCTATCTCAGAGTGATGGTAGCTGGTCAACTGATTTGTCTAAAGTAAAAACCAGTCAAGGTCAAGGATTGGGATATGATGGGCAAAAAGCAAGACTATCTATTTTTGTTCAAGGAGGAATTGCGGGAACGGCAATGGCTTTGACTAATACAGGTAATGACAATCCTGTTGAAGACATAACTATTGGAGGCCAGTATAACTTTGTGGAAACAGACTTAGAGACAGCAAGCACAGCTCAGACAGCTAGTGCAAGTGGAGAAGGTTTTGGGGGAGTTAGTGGAGTTGGGTTAACCGGTGAGGAATTACTTAATCCTGAAGTAAGTGGTGAAAAAGTTGCTACTAGTACACCAGAGTTTAAAGGGAAATTACCGGCAGGAACTGAGATAACTATTACGGTTAATTCGGAGACAAAACAAACAACAGTGGTAACGACTGATATTGACGGTGAGTGGAGTTGGACACCAACTGAAGAGTTGGAACCAGGTGATCACACTATTACCTTAGCGTATGAAGATGAGACAGGAGTATTGCAGACGGTAATGCGATCATTTGTGGTATTGGCGGCAGGAGATGATGATGGATTACCAGCATTTACGGCGACTCCTTCAGCTACACCAACGACTACTCCCTCCCCTACCCCAACAGTAAGTCCGGCAACAACAATGAGTAGTATGCCATCAACTGAAGGTGGCGTTCCGGTCGTAGGGGTATTGACTCAAACAGTCTGGTTACTTACACTGGGGTTAGGATTATTCATCTTCGGTTTTGTTTGGAAAAAACGGATGATATAGATAGAAGAGATAAAATAAATGGATCAAGATAATAAACAAAAAACCAACGATCAAGTTCCTGGAGGAAGTTTGCCACCATTAACTGGAACAAGTAATGCTCCAGTTAAACCAGAACCTGTTAAGACGGAAGTTGCCAAGCCAAAACCTGTAAACCCCATGAACGACGAAGGGTTGCCACCACTAGAGACAGCAGAGGATGAGACTTTTGACCCCGAGGCTGTGAAGAAGAAAGTAGTTGAGAAAACTGCGTTACCTCCATTACCTGACAGTGATGTTAAAGGTGCAGATGAGGGTTTGAAGGAAATAAAGGAGATAGGTGAGGTAAATAATGAAAATCAAGAAACTCCCCCACCTCCACCTCCAGAAGAGACACCAATGGCTCCAGGAAAGATGGAGGATAAACCTTTGGCAACTGAAGGAATTGACATGGGTGATGGTAATGGGAAAGAAAAAAAAGAAAAGAAAAAGATAAACAAGAAAACTATTGTAGGTGCAGTAATTGCTTTGGTTTTGCTTATTGGAGTGCCAATGTTGGCTTTGAACTTGGGTTATTTTAGTGGAGATATAAGGGAGAGGGCTGCTTATACTTATACCTGTGAGACTAATGGTTATACCTGTATGCAAAAGGAGACTGCTGAAAAACAGATACTGAATGGTGTATACGTTTATGCAACCGGAACCTGTAGGAGTGACCAACACTGTGTTAAGAGGGTGGGTGGTTCCACTACTTATACCTGTGAGACTAATGGTTATACCTGTATGCAAAAGGAGACTGCTGAAAAACAGATACTGAATGGTGTATACGTTTATGCAACCGGAACCTGTAGGAGTGACCAACACTGTGTTAAGAGG
>Ga0222667_1000301_pt1 | contig 24931 bp, 22 predicted proteins | sample AntAcemetagen657_FD_179854 | JGI IMG/M metagenome (GOLD analysis project Ga0222667, IMG submission 179854) | Saline water microbial communities from Ace Lake, Antarctica - #657 | ecosystem: Environmental > Aquatic > Non-marine Saline and Alkaline > Saline | place: Antarctica: Ace Lake... | reverse complement strand
GGATTTTCTCTATATTCCTCTAAGGTGTTTCCATTAGCATCTTCAATTTTTAAAATAATACTTAGAGGATATTTAACGCCCTCAGATGCAAATACTCCATAAGCAGCTGTTTCATCTATTAATTTAACTTCTCCCCCCCCCAATGCCAATGATAGGCCATATCTTTGTCTATCTTTTAGCGTTGTTATCCCCATATCTTGAGCTAAATTAATTGTTTCATTAACTCCTGCCAAATAAAGAACTTTAACGGCGGGGATATTGATTGATTGCGCTAAAGCGCTTCTTAAACTTATTGGTCCGCGGAAATTATTATCATAGTTTCTTGGAATATATTCGCTTGCTCCAAATACTCCAAAATTTGTTTGCAAATCAAATAATATTGTTTCTGGAGTAAATCCATTCTTTAGGGCCACAGCATACGCAAATGGTTTGAAAGATGAACCAGGCTGTCTGTGTGGACTCGTAGCTATATTGAATTGGTCTTCATCATAATTCTTTGATCCAACTAATGATATTAATTGTCCTGTTTTTGGACTAATAGCAACTAGAGCAGCATTGCTTGCTCCATATCTTTCTTCATTTGCAATTACTTTTTCAGAGATTATTTCTTCGGCAATTTGTTGTAAATCCCAATCTAGGGTTGTATATACTTTTAATCCAGCCATATTAATATCTGTATAAAGCATGCCATATTTTTCTTCTAAATATTCTTGAACCATGGTTACAAAATGATGTGCTTTAAGATTTGTCTGAGAAGCATATTCTAATTTTTCTTCTTTTGCTGATGTAGCTTGTTCTTCTGTAATATATCCAAAACTAAGCATTCTTTCTAAGATATTATCCTGTCTATTTTTAAGTTCATCTAAATGAGATCCATATGGCGAATAGAAACTTGGCGCTTGTGGTAGAGCGGCTAAAAGAGTTATTTGAGCGAGTGTTAAATCTGAAGATGTTTTATTGAAAAATGTTTGACTAGCTGCTTCAATGCCATAGGCATTAGAACCATAAGGAACTTGGTTAAGATATGAATTTAAAATCTCATCTTTTGAATATTTTCTTTCCATTATTAAAGCTAAAATAGCTTCTTTTATTTTGCGAGTATAGGTTCTCTCAGATTGAGGTCCTCCTAAATACGCATTTTTAATAAATTGTTGAGTAATGGTTGATCCTCCTTGGGCTATTTTTTTTCCTCTAAAATTAGCAAAAATAGCTCTAATAATTCCTTTCCAATCTATGCCGATGTGATGATAAAAATTATCATCTTCAATAACTACAGTTGCATTTTTTACTTGTTCTGGTATTTGTTCAAATGAGATTACTGTTCTTTTTTCTTCTCCATGGATATCATACAGAATTATTTCACCGGTACGATCATAGATTTTAGTTGATTGGGCTATTTGGCGCTGACCTATTTTAGTAGGGTCAGGCAAGTCTTTTACAAAATAAGCAAAAACGCCGATTCCTATAAGAAAAGTTAAGATAAAACAAAAAATAATAAAAAATATTATTATTTTTATAATGTTTCTTTTGCGTTTCATTGTCCTTTCATTTTCGCAGAATTGACCTGTTTTGGCAAGGATGATATGATTAAATTAACTATGACACAAGAACAAAAAATACAAGAGGTCTTAACCAGAGGAGTTGAGAATATCTATCCCGATAAAGCATCTTTTGAAGAATTATTAAATTCAGGCAAGAAAATCCGTCTTTATTGCGGTTTTGATCCAACAGCACCAACTCTTCATGTTGGAAGTGCTGTTCAAATAAAGAAATTAGCTCAATTTCAAGCCCTAGGCCATGAAGTAATTCTTTTAATAGGTGATTTTACTGGAATGATAGGTGACCCAACCGATAAAAGTAAAACAAGACCAAAATTAACTAGAGAACAACTTCTTAAGAATGCAGAGAATTACAAAGAGCAGGCAGGTAAAATTTTAGATTTTTCGGGAGAAAATCCTGCTAAAATAATGTACAACAGTAAATGGAATGATAAATTAAGTTTTGTTGATTTAATTGAGTTAAGTTCTAATTTTACCGCTCAACAAATGCTTGCAAGAGATATGTTTAAAAAAAGAATAGAAGAAGGAAAAGACTTGTACTTACATGAATTTCTTTATCCTTTAGCTCAGGCTTATGATAGCGTAGTTATGGATGTGGATTTAGAAATAGGGGGTAATGACCAAATGTTTAATATGCTTTGTGGACGGACTTTAATGAAGAAAATGAAAGATAAAGAAAAGTTTGTTTTGACTACTAAATTATTAGTTGATCCTAAAGGAGAGAAAATGGGTAAAACAACTGGTAATGTGGTTGCTTTAGATGAGAAATCAAATGAAATGTTTGGTCAGATTATGTCTTGGACTGATGGACTAATTATTCCAGGATTTGAATTTTGTACTGATCTTCCTATGGAGGAAATAGAGAAGATGGATCAGGAGATGAAGGATAATAAGTTAAATCCAAGAGATGCTAAAGCAAAATTAGCTAAAGAAATTATTTCTACATATCATAGTTCTAAAGATGCAGATAATGCAGAAAAAGAATTTAATAAAATTTTTAAAAATAAAGACAAACCAACAGAAATGGAGGTTTATAAGACAGATAAATCAAAAGTTAAGATTATAGATATTTTGCTTTATTCAAAACTTGTTTCTAGTAAGGGAGAAGCTAAAAGATTAATAGAACAAGGCGGAATTAAGGTGGATAATAAGAAAGTAGAGGATTGTAATCAGGAAATAATTATTAAAGACAAAACAATAATCCAAGCTGGTAAAAGAAAATTTGTTCAGGTGAGGGTTTGATAGGTTCGAGTCCTACTCGCGGAGCTTGCAAAAACTTTGGGCTACTTTATGGGGTTTGACCCCCCATCGTCATTAATTTTTTCGATAGTATATGGTATCCTAATGTTATGTATCAGAGAATGCGAAAGCAAGTACAAACACTACTGGTAGCGGGACTCGCGATAGTCATTATCGGCATCGTAGCCGGTTGGCTCTACTCGCGTCTTCCGTCAAACAATCCTCAGGATAGCAAACAAGGATGCGAAAGCGTCGGCGGGGATTGGGATAATGTTGTTGGCCAATGCCTTTTGTCGTACAAGAAAGCAGGAGAAACCTGCGTCGATGGCGGTCAGTGCGTGAGCGGTATATGTTCGTCGCCTGCTTTAACAGAGGAACAGAAGTCCGCCCTTTCGCAAGGGCCGTTCACGGACATAGTCGGAACGTGTTCGGCGAACAATGAGCCGATCGGCTGTGTGCCGCAGGTCATAAAGGGGAGTGTATCAATGGACTCGATGTGTCTGCGCGAATCGCACTAAGATGTGGCATCCCGGGTGCACAACGAAGAACAATGTCTTGTGCCAGATGCGGAGCCGCTAACCGTTTATCTCTAGGCGGTTTTTTGTTTGTGTAGTAAGATAGAAGTATGAAGAAAAGTAGAATGCTATACTTTGTTCTCGCAATAATAATCGGTGTACTTATGTTTGTATATGCTGGAGTTGATGATAGTCCCGGAGGACAACTAATAGGAGTATTAGCGGTTATTATTGGTATTGTAGGTTTAATAGTAAGTAAAAAGAAAACTAACCCTTAAAACAGGTTCTTCAGCCAACGGGGCAAATAAAAAAAGCGTTTAAATACGCATTTTTTTAATCCAAACATTAAATTTTTATCCTTTTGCTAGAAAATGAGGAGAGATTAGTTTTTTTGCTTTGATTAATCTAACTGGTTTTATTCCAAATCCCTTGTAAACTATTTCAGCTACTTGTTTAGCCCATGGACTTAAATTCTTACAATCCTCATCTAAAACCTTATTAAGAGTTAATATTCTACAAAGTCTTCTATTGGGACTAAAATGAGATTTTTTAAATGGAACACCATCAGCTAATAAAAATTCTTCTTCATTTTTAAGATGTTTTAAATCATAACCTTCTCTTAAATATTCTAATTTATTATTCTTCAATATATAAATTCCTGCTTTTAATTCATGTCTATTTCTTGCCCAATGTCCACTTAAATTATGAAGTATCATTTGGGCTCCTTTTTTATTCTGATGCATTAATTTATTTATTTCTTCCACATCTATTTGATAATCAACACCAAGAAGTTCTAATATATGAAAAGCAAGAATAGGGGGTTCATTATTTAACATCTGAGCCATATTAAGAGTTGGATAAGATCCAAGCATACGTGGATTACATTCAATAACATAAAGTTTTTTTGTTTTTTCACTAAGAACAAAATCTAATCCAAAAATCCCTTTATAACCTAACTTCTTAAAGTAATTACCAATTTTTTTAGTATATTTATAAGCTTGTCTGGATATTTCTTCATTAAAATTAGAACTAGTCCAATCGTGTCCGCAAAAAAGTCCAAAACCTTTTTCTGGATTATATAATTCAGGCATATCTAATACTTGATGTTGAAGACTTGTTGATAAAATTCCATGCTTAGTCACACATCCAGTAAGACTCGGAGAATTTCCTTGAATAAATTTTGTAACAATAACTTCAGTTGGCGGTATAATTTTTTTCTCTTCATGATCTTTATCATCAGTAGTTCTATTTAATTTTTCAATAGTATTTTGAAAATCTTCTTGATTGTTTATTAAAAAAGTTCCTTTCCCACCGCCTTTGGTGGGGTGTTGAATTATAAAGGGCAAGCCGTATTTATTCATTAAATGACCGTAATGCAGTTTTTCGAGAGATGATATTTTACCAAGAGGAACTGCTACATTAATATCTTCTAATAATCTTCTAAAATTTATCTTATTTTCTAAAAGTTTTTTACCAAATTCAGTTGGATTAGATAATAATTTCCAATTATTTTCTTCACAAGATCGTTCCATTTTTGTAGAGGCCTTATGAACATAAAGCGCTGGATTTTTGAATTTTTCAAGATATTTTTTTATTTTCTCATTTCTTACAATTAATGTAGTAGCATTCCTTGGCTGTTTAATATGTTTTGTTCCCATGCCTTTCTCCAGAGACAAAATTTCAATATCTTTTTCAATTAATTTGGTATCTAAACTATAGCGCAATACTAGTATTTTATAATTAGATACAATTTTTTCTAAGCCAAGTCGGTCAAAAGCATAAACTCCAACGCCAAGAATAGGTGTTTTTATTTCCTTAAATAATTCTTTTAATGTTTTTAAATCTTTAATAATCATCTATTTTTATTTTTTCCTTCCCATAAAAACGTTTTTAGCTGGATCAACTAAGAATCTTTTTAAATCTTTTCTCCCTATTATAATATCGTACTTCAATTCTTCTCTGTCAGCTATAAATGCTTCAGTGCTTACTAATCGATTATCTAAATAAAAGTAAAAATTGATTAGTGGTCTTTCTTCAGATCCTAATGACCCTCTAACTTTCTTATATCCAATAACCTTATCAATACTTAGCTCTTCAGCTAAACTCTTGCATAAGGTTGTTCTGTAAGCTCCTGTATCAATTTTAGCAGTAGTCGAGTGTTTGTTTTTTTCTTTATCTAAAATTTCAATTGGCTCATTGATTCCAATAACTTTTCTTCCAGAAATTTCTTCTAATTCTTCTTCAACTTCTCCGCCGAAAAGATCTTTAGCTATTTTTACTCCCTTAGCTACTGTTTTTACTTTAAGTCCTTTGACTCTTTGTAATCTTTCATTAAGTGGAGCTAAATTAGCAATTTGAATAGATAAACCAGGTCTGGCATTGAGTTCTAGAATAATTGGTCCTTTTTCTCTATCAATAACAATATCTATTCCAAGAAATCCTATTTTAGTCAATTGCTGAGCATTAATAGCTAATTGTAAAACTTCCTTCCATTCTGGAATTTGTATTCCTCTTAATGATAATCTTGTCTTTGGAATATATTCAATTAATTTATCATTTTGGATAGCTGAAGTAGTAATTCCAGTTCCCATATCAATACCAACTCCAATTCCTCCTAAATGAAGATTTGCCTTTCCACCTGATTCTTTTGTTGGAAATCTCATCTCAGCCATTATTGGGACTGAATTGTAGACAATGACTCTAATGTCTGGTATTCCACGATAACTATATGGTTTAAATAGTTTTAAAAGTTTAATTCTTTCTTCAAAAAAAGCTACATCAGGAAGATTTGTTCTAGAGAAATTACCTTCTAAAATATTTAAGATATGATTTTGCAAATTCTTTATTTCAATTAATTTCTTATCTGCTTTAACCCAAGGATATGGTATTTTTTTCTTTTTTCCATATATAACAAGGATGCCTTCACCGCCAAACCCTTTATTCGGTTTTAAGGTAAATGTTGATGGTAAACTTGTCCAATCAAATATTTTAAGCTCTTCAATCCTTCTTATAGTTGAATATGTTTGTAAGACGGGTAATCCATTTCTTGATAGTATTTTTTTAGCTAGAAGCTTATTATCGGCAATACGAATAGCCCTCAAAGAATTAGAGGGCCGTAGATAAGTTAGGTTTCGAGCATTGATACCTAACAAGCTTTTAGATCTTTTTAAAAAATCAACCATATTAAGAATTATTTTTTACCAGATGGTTCAATGGATTTGATTACTTTTCTAAAGCGTGCGTATTCTGAAATTCTTAATCCAGTCCATTTGCCTAATAAAACATTAATAACAATAGTTCCTAGAATAACTAAAAATGGATATGTTAATACAAGATTTCTTAACCATGGCCAAATAGCAGTCCAATAACAGATTATAGAGAGGAGGAGGGTTTCAATGGTAAGAATAATTGCTTCTTTGTGACCTCTTTCAATTTGAGAAGCTACAAACTTTTCAACTAATGTAATCATGATTATAACGGCGAAAATAGATGCAGCTGTTAACCCATTTCTTCCTGAATAAGCTCCTTCAAAAAATACAAGAAGAATAGATAAGGCAACAGCTGTTATAACAATTGCCATTCTTGGAAGGTATAATAATCTGAAGCGTTTAACAATTAATCTCATTAATGTGCCGACAAGAATGATTATGATAAAAAAAGCTAAGCCGTATTTTAATCCAGTAGCTAAAAAAGCAAAAGAAATAATTAAAGGCGTATAAATGCCAAATCCTTTAATTCCAATAACTTGTCGAGAAAAAGCAATTATTGTTGCGACAATAGGTAGCATCAAAAGCAATATAATTGCTTCTTCTGATACGCCTTGATTAATCATGTATTGGGTTATTATAGACATAGTTTTTTAAATGTATTTTATTTTGTTGAGTTAGCGCAACAGATAGCTGCGGCTAAACCATCAGCCGCATCATCTGGTTTTGGTATTTCTTTTAAGTTTAATAACAGTTTAACCATTTGTTGGACCTGATTTTTATCAGCTCGACCATAACTAGTTACTGCTTGTTTAATTTGAAGGGGAGTGTATTCAAAAACAGGTATTTTAGTTTTTGCTATTCTAGCTAAGATAACTCCTCTGGCTTGGCTTACTTTTACAGCTGTTTTAACGTTTTTGAAAAAAAAGATATCTTCAACAGCTATTTTTTTAGGCTTATATTTTTTAATTATTTTTGATAATCCTTTATCTAATATATCGAGTCTTTCAGCAGTTGAATAATCTGTAGTTGTTGTAATGCATCCATAATCAATCATCTTTAGATTATTATCATTTTCAATGATTCCATATCCAGTTGTAGCTGTGCCAGGATCTATTCCTAAAATTATCATAAAATTATTTTAGATTACTATATATCTCCTGGATATCATCATTATCATCTAAAGCATCAAAAAGTTTTTCTAATTGATTTTTAGTTTTTTCATCTGTTATTTCTATTGGATATTTTGGAATCCATTTTTCTCCTGTCTTATCAAAAAGATATTGAACACTACCTGTTGTAGCTAGTTTCCCTTCGAAACGACTAATGATGTGTTTAATCTCAGCTAAAGCTCTATTTTTGTTATCAGTAATTCCTTCAATGATTATAGCTATTCCGGCTGGACCATATGCTTCATAGAAAATTTCTTCCATTTTAACACCATCTAATTGTCCAGTCCCTTTTTTAATAGCTCGTTCAATCTTATCCTTGGGCATATTTGCTTCTTTAGCTTTATCAATAGCTACGCGTAATCTAGGATTTGATTCTGGATCGCCTCCTTTTTCTTTAGATGCAATACTAATTAGACGGGATATTTTGCTAAAAATTTTACCCCGCTTTAAATCTGTTGCACCTTTTTTATGTTTTATAGATGACCAATGGGAATGTCCTGACATAATTAAAAAAACCTCCTTCCTTAATAATACTATTGAGTAATAAGGGGTGTCAATGGAAAAAATGAAAAAGAGTCGGGACAATGTTGCTGTTCCGACTCTCGTGATAAGATTAGAATTCTTTTTTTTGGAAATGAGCTACTATTTTTTTTAAAGTAGCTGAGAATTCTGTAATATTCTCAAATATTTCTTCGGCTTCTCTTCCGGCTATTTTGTCGGGATCTTTTTCATCTCCTTCCAATAGTCACACTTAGTGATGTATGGACTAGTAATGGTTTTGACTAGCTTCTCGCACCAACAAACCTTACTAATTTCTGAATATTTACAATTATAGCAATTTTTCATTCCCTCCTCCCCTTTTTTATTTGAAAATTTATTTAGTTTTATTTATAAGATTATTATATTTAGAAATTACGAATAAGCAAATCCACCATGTTATAAGAATGAAACTACCTATTACTATTTCAGAGATAAAAATAAAAACAAAGAAAATAATTAAAGGTAGGCCAAAATGCCAAAAAAAACGTTTAACTATTTGAGGTCTTTTAAAGTATAATCTAATATCCGATATTTTTAATAATTCGACATTTCTTAGCTTTTTTTCAAGAAAATAAGATAGCCAAATAAGGAAAACAAGAAAAGCTAATAATAATATGATAGGAAATCCTGCAAGAGCGCTAAAAATATAAAAATAATATACCCATAAAATTAAAACTAATCCACTATCTATATATGTTGCATCACTTATAACAACAATAATAAATCCAGTTCCTATGTAAAGAACTATAAAAATTGAAAATATTTTAAATGTTTTACTCATATTATTTGTTCCTTTCTTAATAATACTATTGAGTAATAAGGAGTGTCAATGATATTAGACCTATTTTATATTTTAATTTAATTATTTTTTGTGGATTATTCTATTGAAGAACTAGTGATATAAGAATCTCTATCAAATTGATTAATTTCGTATACAGCATCCCAATCCCATCCATTTCTATTAAATGCTTCTGTTGTTTTTATATATCTTTTTTCTCCAGTATCTCCTTGAGGATATAATTTATAAATTTTATCATCATTTACAGCTCTTACTAATTCTGATGTGATAAAAGAATCTATTACTGATTTATAAACATTCATAATATTTCCCCATTTTAAATGAGCATAATTATTAAATACAGATGGACTAAGGACAAGACGTTTAAATTTTTTTGAACCTACGTATTTTATAATATAGACATCTATACCATCTTTTGCTCGAATAACAGCTCCTTCGGGGATATTTGGACTAGCCGTATAATAATCTGCTTGTTCATCTATTCCTTCAAAAATGTAATTAATTTCGCGTTTAAGATTAGTATCTTCTTCATGACCATAACGGATATTTAATCCTTTTTTACCATTTATTCCTTGAATTTGAATTCCATAGCGATTATCTGCTGTTTTTAATTCGTTTGAGTTGCATCTTGTATCTGGCGAGATTGGGCAGGGAGCATCTGAACATTGTTGAGGTAATGGCCATTTTATTTTCCATTTAGGTATATTGTAAGTATTTAACGATGTATCTTGTAACTTAAAATCATAATAAGTAACATCAACTGTGTTGACGTCCAGATATTGACCACATGCACCGACCATTTCTTGATTCAAGATTAGTGGTGTTCGTGGGTGGAAATAATAACCATAATCAGTAAGCGTATAGAACGTTCCAACATTGTAATGTTTGCCATTAATACTAACACTAGCAATCCATTCACGGAATTCTCCAATTAAAGGTTCCCATTGACAGTCAAGATTTTTTCTTAAGTTTCCTGAAGGATTTGTTATAATATTTCCTCTAATCAATTTCCATTCTATAGTTATAGGATTAGAAGGTGAGGGAACTCCAATTATTTCATTAGCATAAATATTATTTCCCACCATTCCTAATCCATCAATATCCTGGAAAATCCTTCTAAATTTTGGATAAGAGTCTGGGTTAGCATCTAATTTTACGCCACCCATGACAATATTTTTTTGAGATTCGCGACCATCCTGTAAGCTGAAATATAGTTCCATTCCGCCAGGTGTATTTGATGGATAAGAACATGCATCGTTATTATAATTATGCATAACATTTTGCAAAGCAAAACAAATGTTCATAGTATCAGTTTCAGCTTTATTCATTAAAGTAACACAATTATAATCAAATCTAAGCGCTATATAATCATGCCATGATGAAACAGGATAAGAAGAAGGATAATAATTGATTCCGTATTCACGAATTTCTGCTTTCCAACTTAATTCGTTAATATTCTTATAATTTGAAAGAAAAAAATTGTCATCAGGATTAATTTGAATACCTGCTGAATCATATGCCAAAGACTGGTTTGTGAAAATAATAATAAAAACTATTATTAAAATTAAAACGATAAAATAAGTTTTTTTATTTTTAAGATTCATATTATTTACTCCTTTTATTTTAAAATTTATTTAATTATATTTTAACTTATTAATAAATTTGAATCAATGCGGAAGTCTTATTTTCCTTATCTGGATAATAATCCAGCTTAAGAGGAGAGAAGCGGATATGATTATTGCTAGATAGAGGATTAGTTTTGATTTTTGGTTTGATTGAGTTGATTCATTTAAAGAAGCAGTGAAATTTGTATTATTATTTTCTACAATATCATCTATTTTATCTGGTTCATTATTCTGATTAAGTGAACAGCTGTCAAGTAAGCATGTTTCAGGTTCAGGTAAAGGATTAGAAGTATCAAAACTTTGACCTTTATTTAGATTAGTATTAACTGCAACATCTGGCATCTCTTGGCTCTGTTGAATAATGGGTTCTGGATTATTGCTGGATAAATTTTCATTTTCTGTATTTAAACTAATTGAACTGATAATATTCGCTGAGCCAGGAGTTGGTATTTTAGTCCAGAAATAATCATTATTATCAAAAGCTATAGAGAATCCTTCTTTCTTCTCTGCTAAGTAATTAATTTCAGCAGCTAAGGAACCATCTGGATAAATAAGGCGAACTTGGTCATTATCGTTATTTAGCGCAATATTAGTAATTGGTCGTCTTAAAACTAAAAATTGATTAGGTCCTATTAAACTGTTGATTGGGAAAATAAAAGGGGAACTACCTCCATCTTGGTCATCTAATTGCCAATTACTTAAATTAGCTATTTGACTGCTCTGATTAAATAATTCAATCCATTCGCCATCTTGATCTTTTCCTTCTGGATCAGGCATAAATTCACTAATAATAATTGATTTATTATAGATATTAATTGTAATAATATCTAAATCAGAAAATTCTCCGTCATTAATCTGGAGTGAAACGATATATTGTCCTGGATAAAGATAAGTATGTTTAGATATTTGTTCAATATCTGTTGCGCCATCTCCAAAATTCCAAAAATAAGTTAATGTGTCATTATTAGGGTCTGAAGATAAAGAGCCGTCAAATATTATTTCTTGATTAATTAAAGCGGTTATATCTGTTCCAGCGTAAGCAGTTGGTGGTTGATTAACTGGAGCAGGAACGGTTACGCTATCACTAGTTGATTCTTCTGCTGGTTCTTCTCCATCATCTACTGGGATAGCTTCAGCGCCACCACTATTTTGCGCATTAGGAGTGCCATGAATTTCTTGGCTAGTTTGCCAATTATCTGAAATATCACCTGATTCCAAAGAATCTTTTCTCTCCATTGTTTGTTTTGTTGCATTATCGCCAGCAAACCATTTTCCAGAACTATTAACTGAATCAATTAAATTATTTTCTGAATCATATAATTCTAAATTTTCTCCAGTATTACCTAAAGATCCAGAATAGATTTGATCAGCTATAATACTTGGCACAGAATCATCATTTGTTCTTTCTAATAAAAAATAGCCATTTAAGGCTATTGTTCCTTCAAGTATTATATCTGGTGTTCCATCAGTTGCTCGTAAAGTCCAGCTAGTCAAATCTATATCTTGCCCTGTATTATTTTTTAACTCAATCCATTCGTCGCTATATGACACTTCTGTGCCCATCCAAGCAAGTTCATCAATAACCACATCATTAGTTGCTGCAAAACTTAGATTGGGGAAAATAAAAAAACCTCCTAGGATGAAGATAAATACAAAAGATGTAATTTTAAAATAATTTATTATCTTCCTCATTATATTTTATGCCGAGATGATTATAGGCGAGTTTAGTCGCAACGCGACCTCTTGATGTACGATCAAGGAATCCTATTTGAAGCAGATATGGCTCATAGACATCAGTTATTGTTTCAGGTTCTTCATGGCTAGCAGCTGCTAAAGTGCCTAAGCCGACAGGTCCGCCATGAAATTTTTCAATAATCGTTTTTAAGATGTAGCGATCTGCTGGCTCAAGTCCATATTCATCAATTTCTAACATTTCTAGCGCTTCTTTTGTTGTTTGTTCATTGACTATATTATTAGTTCTGACTTGACTATAATCTCTAACTCTTTTTAACAAGCGATTAGCTACACGTGGTGTATAACGAGAACATTGAGCAATTAGCTTTAAAGTGTTATTATTCTCAATGTTTACATTTAATATTTTTGCTGAACGGGCAATTATTTTTTCAATGTCTAATTGTTCATAAAAATCAAGGCGGTAAGTTGCTCCGAATCGTCCGCGTAATGGCGATGAGATAAGTCCACTACGAGTTGTCGCGCCAATAAGAGTAAAATTAGGTAATTCTAATTGAAGTGTTCTAGCTGAAGGTCCTTTCCCGATAACAATATCTAAGTTAAAATCTTCCATAGCAGGATAAAGAATTTCTTCTATTGTTTTATTGAGACGATGAATTTCGTCGCAAAATAGAATATCTCCTGATTGGAGATTTGTTAGTATTGAAGCAAGATCTCCTGTTTTTTCAATAGCCGGGCCAGAAGTTGCTTTAATGTTCACGCCCATTTCTTTACTGATAATATGAGCCAATGTAGTTTTGCCGAGTCCTGAATTTCCATACAGCAAGACATGTTCTATTGGTTCCTTCCTTTTTTTTGCTGCTTCAATTAATATATTTAAATTATCTTTGATTTTATTTTGTCCGACATACTCGCTAAAAGACAACGGCCTTAAGGTGTTGTCTAGTCTAACATCTTCATTTGATTCTTTAGAATTAGTTATATCACTTGACATTTTTATAATAGTTTGTTATTATCTTAATATTGGAAGTTATTAGAAACAGTCCTTTTTTAATATTTAGAAATCTGTAGGCAATAAGGATTCAATTTTTTTAATCTTGAATCCGATGGGGGTTTATCTTAGTTTTCGGATATTTTGGCTTCGGCTGGAATACTCCTCGGAGAATCTTTTCTTTCTGTTCTCAGGCAGAGAGTCGTTGCCTACAGTTTTTTGAATATTAAATAGGTTTTGTTGGACAGAATATTTTTATTCTGTTTTTTTATTTTCTATTTCTTCTTCTTTTGCTTTTTTCTCTGCTTCTTTCTTGGCTTTTTCTTTCCTTTCTCTTTCTTTTACTTCTGCCAATTCTCTTATTGCTTTTTCTTTTTTAATTTTCTCTTTCTTTTCCTCGGCTTTTTTTATTAATAATCTTAATATTCTTTCCTTTTCTTCTCTGCTTCTTTTTTCTCTTTTCTTTTTCTCTTCTATTATTTTCTTTTCAGCTTCTTTTTCTTCTTTCTCTTCTTGTATTTTTCTTTCTCCTTCAGCTTCTTCGTAAGCGCTTTCTCTTTCTTTTCTTTCTTCCTCTTTTTTGATTTTAGCTTGCTCTCTTATTTCTGCTATTTTTCTCTCTCTGTCAATCATTCTTTTCTTATTTTCTTCTGTCTTTTTTTCAGCTTCAATCTCTTTTTCCTTATTTTTTTGTTTTACTTTTTTAATCTTTTTAATTTCTTCTTCTATTCTAATTTCTTTTTTTATATCTTGCGCTTGTGGTTCAATAATATTTTCTTCAACTTTTTTTTTAGATAGTATCTTTTTTGCTGATAATTCAGGAGAGCCAATTACTCTTTTTATTTCCTCTAAGGTGGTTTCGCCTTCAACCATTTTTAATATTGCGTTTTGCATAAGAGTTGTCATTCCTTCTTCTTCAGCTTTGGCTTGTAATTGATAATCTGCTCCTCTTTCTAATATTATTTTTTTAATTTCATCACTGACGACAAAAAGCTCAAAAATACCAATTCTTCCATTATATCCTAGTCCATGACATTTAGAGCATCCTTTCGCTTTATATAAATCAGTTATTTTCTCTGGAATTTTAATTTCCGCTTTCTCTGGAATCCTTGAAATTATTTTCTTAATTATAGTTATTTCTTCTTCGGTTGGTTGATATTCTTCTTTACAGTGTTTGCATAATTTTCGAACTAATCTTTGAGCAATTACCATATTAACAGCTGCGGCCAGCGATGGCGAATCAATTCCCATTCCATTTAATCTTGGGATTGCCCCAGCCGCATTATTTGTATGCAGTGTTGAAAAAACAAGATGGCCTGTTAAAGAAAATTGTATGGCAATTTCGGCGCTTTCTTCATCTCTTATTTCGCCGATCATTAAAATATCAGGGTCTTGTCTAACTATTGATCTAAGCGCTTTGCTAAATGTATGTCCTTTTCTTCTGCTTATTTGCGTTTGAGTAACGCCTTTTAATTGATATTCTACAGGATTTTCTACGGTAATAATTTTCTTACCTGGCTTATTAACATAATTTAGGCAAGCGTAAAGCGTTGTTGTTTTTCCGGAACCAGTTGGTCCAGTAGTTAAAATCATTCCATTTGGCTGGCCTATTTGGTTTTTTATTGTATTAAATAAATCTAATCTTACACCCAATTCTTTAATATCTAATTTAACAGCTGATATTCCAAGAAGGCGAATAACAACACTTTCTCCTTTACTACTTGGCAAGACAGATACTCTCAGGTCAATTGTTTGCTCTATTTTTTCATCATCCAAAATATTAATTGAAAATCTTCCATCTTGGCTTATATCATGAACATTAAGAAGCATGTCTGAAAGCATTTTTATTTTTGAAAGAAGGAAAGCATATTGCTTCATTGGAAAATTAACAATATCTTGCAAAAGGCCGTCAATTCTATATCTTAATCTTACAATCTCCTTAGAAGGTTCTATATGAATATCTGAGGCTTTCATTTCAATAGCTCCAGCCATAATAATTGTTAATAAACGACTTGTTGGTAATGTGTTTATTGTTTTTTCTAGTTTTTGAACAGTTTGTAAAGATTCTTTGAATTCTTCTAATTCTTTTCTTTGGACAACAAAAACGCTTCTCAAGGAGCGTTTTTTTGCATGTTGTTCAATTATATCATAATATCCTAACCCTCTTTTTAAACTTGTTGGAGATACGACAAATATTTTACATTCAAATTCTTTATTTTTAAGTTCTTCAATTATTTCTTTTGTTTTAGGATTATTAGGGTCTGTTAATGCTAAACTAATAACGCGATTCTTTCTTTGGATAACAATTATGTTTCCTTCTTCTGCTTTTTTTCTTGATATATTTGCCAAATTCTCATAATCAATTGGCGTTACTGTTAAATTAACATACGATAAGTCAAATTTTTTAGCTATTCTTTTTGCTTTATCTTCTTCTTCTTTTCTCCTGATTTTAGTCAGCTTGTCATGTATCTGTCTTGTATTAAATTTTGGTAAAGCCATTTTATTACTCCAAGTTATTAATTACTATAATTTTATTCTATTTTAGTTTTATGGTCAATGATGCGTCCATTTTCAATTGACCAGAGATAGATAAACAGATATGATTAAGGTAATAGTTTAAGAAGATAAGAGATTTAAAGAGGCTATGTTTTTAGAAAAATAGACAGGCACGGGCTTTACAGAGCTACATCCTTGCGTAGCAAGGTTGTGCGGATAAGGCCGTGCCTGGTTAGTTTTTTTTCAAAACAATGCCTCTGGATTGAAAGTTTCAATAAAATAAAAGATTTGAAAGGAATTTGGGAATAAAAATATGAAAAAAGAAAAATATTTTATATTCATGGATGAAAGCGGAAATAACACGCAAGATCGTTTTTTTATTTTGGGAATTCTTATTGTAAAAATTGAAGAAATTTCAGAATTATTTAATTTTTTAGAGAATATTTCGTCAAAAATAAAAAGTCGTTCTAGAGAAAGAATGACCAAGAGAATTGATAAGGAATATAGAGATGAAGGTGTTAAAAAAGTTCTCGCTATGGCAAAATCATTTCGTTCTTTCGAAATGAAATTTAAGGCAATTAATAAAGAGAATGAAGATCTTTATGTTAATATTTTGTATAAATATTTTAATTTGCCTAATGTTCGTTTTTGCGCATTGGTTTTTGATAAGCAATATCCTAATATTAATTTTAAGCCCGATGGAATGTCACATTGGAATCGATATATCAACAATGCAGCAATGTTAATTGCTAATAATGTTGAAAAATTACCTGAGGCGGAATTCGTAATTCTTGCAGATCAAATAACACAGCCTTGTGGAGAGTGTAATTATGAAGATATGTTAATAGATAAAATTAAAGAAAGACTTGTTAAGAAACAACAAAATAGTGAATGTATTTGGGGCGCTATTCGCATCGAATCTCACTCAACTGCTTTTTTACAATTAGTTGATATTTTTACTGGTGCTGTTGGATATGACTTTAAAGGGGAAGATAAGGTTCGAAAGATAGAATTTATGAAATTATTTCATAAAAAATTAGAAGTACAAGAAAAAATTCAATCAAATTTTAATAAATTTAATCCAAATTATTTTTCGGTATGGAAATATCAGTCTAGATAAAAATGAAAAGAGGGTCATGGCGACGAACCACACCCTCTTCTCGATAATTTTATTATATAATAGAATTACATTTTAAGTCAAGGATTTTATCCACAGGGATAATAGATTTTATGAAATTTAACGAGCGATATCTTAAGAATAAATTAAAGCATAAATATTGAAAGGGGGTTTTGTGCTTAAAATAAAAAGAAAATCTTTGTTATATAAAAGTGGCGTGGAATACGCTGATTATTGTATTAACCATATTGAAGGATGTTCACATGGTTGTAAATTTCCCTGTTACGCTATGAATATGAAAAAAAGATATGGCGCAATTAAAGATTATAAAGATTGGATTAAACCAAAAATAGTTGAAAACGCTTTAGGGCTACTTGATAAAGAAATTCCAAAATTAAAGCACAAAATTGAAGTTGTTCATCTTTGCTTTATGACGGATCCTTTTATGTATAAACAAAAAGAAGTGATTGACTTGACATTAAAAATCATAAAAAGATTAAATGATGACAATATTAGATGTACGGTTTTAACTAAAGGCATTTATCCAAAAGAATTGATAAATGTAGAAAAATATGGAAGAAATAATGAATACAGTATTACATTAGTCTCTTTAGATAAAAATTTTAAAATAAATTTTGAGCCAGGATCTGCCCCATATGAAGATAGAATTAAGTCTTTGAAATATTTACACGATAAAGGATTAAGAACGTGGGTCAGTATGGAGCCTTATCCATCGCAGGATTTATTTAAGCAAGATTTGAATGTTATATTAAAAAGAATCAGTTTTGTAGATAAAATTATTTTTGGCAAATTAAATTATAATGTTAAAGTTCCCAATTCTTTAGATAATAAAGCGTTCTATGATGAATGTGCAAATACAGTAATTGATTTTTGTAAAAATCGTGGGATTGATTATCATATTAAGCATGGAACTAAAAAGAAAGATAATAGAAAAACAGAAAGAATTTTTGAAAAACCTTATATTAAACAAGAATTTAAATTTTGCAATACAACTCAAACGCAGTTAAGAATTTAGAGTTTAGAAATCCTAAAAACCTTCAAGGCACGGCCTGTCCATCTTTCTTTAAGGCATATGGCCTCTTCCTGTTTTTAAGGTGTAAGCCTGTCTATCTTTTTGGATTTTTTAGAACCACGGCTTTTTAAAGAGGTGGTTTTTTGATATAATAAAATAGTAGATAATAAAAAAATATCAAAAATAGAATTATGGTAAAGATTCAAAAAACAAATAACAAGCAAATTACAATTTTTGAAGGTCAAAAAATCCGTCGGGTATGGGATGAAAAAAAAGAAAAATGGTATTTTTCGGTGATTGATATTATTTCTATTCTTACGGAACAGACTAGTTTTAAAAAGTCGCAAAGTTATTGGACTACTCTTAAAAATCGCTTAAAAAAGGAAGGAAACAAGTCTGTCACAAAATGTGACAAACTGAAGTTGCAATCTTCTGACGGAAAATTTTATAAAACTGATGTAGCAGATGTAAAAACAATTTTGCGTCTTATTCAATCAGTTCCCAGCTCAAAAGCCGAGCCAGTTAAATTATGGCTTGCTAAGATTGGTTATGAAAGAATACAAGAAATAAACGATCCTGAAAAAGCGCTTAATCGTAGTCGGAATTATTGGAAAACAATGGGTAGAAGTAAAAAATGGATTCAACAAAGAATGATGGGACAGGAAATCAGAAATAAATTAACAGATTATTGGAAAGATAATAAAGTTAAGAAACAGGACGAATATGCTATTTTGACTAATATTATTCATCAAGAATGGAGCGACTTGTCAGTAAAAGATCATAAGAAATTTAAAAAATTAAAAACACAAAATTTACGCGACCACATGTCTGACGCGGAATTAATTTTTACAGCCTTGGCAGAGCTTTCCACTCGGCAAATAGCAGAAACGATGGAAACAAAAGGTTTAGAGGAAAATAAAATTCCAGCTAGAAAAGGCGGTTATATTGCTAAAAATGCAAGGGAAGAATTGGAAAGTAAAACGGGCAAAAAAGTTGTAACTGGAGGAAATTTTTTGAAAATAAGTAAAAGCAACAAAAGATTAAAATAGAGATATATGGAAATTATAACTAAAAGTGCAAAAGAGACACAGAGGGTAGGAATGTTTTTAGCTGAGGAATTTATTAAAAACAAACCAGATAAAAACAAAGCTGTAGTTGTCGCTTTAGAGGGAGATTTAGGAGGAGGCAAGACTACTTTTATTCAGGGGTTTGCTAAAGGATTAGGAATTAAGGACAAAATTACTAGTCCCACATTTGTGATTATGAAGAAATATAATTTTCTATATCACATTGATTGTTATCGGATTAAGAACAAAGATTTATTAGAACTGGACTTTAATGAAATTATTAGCAATAACTGTAATTTTATTGTTATTGAATGGGCAGAGCGAGTTAAAAAAATATTACCTAAAAATACTCTCTGGCTTAAATTTGAATATATAGATAAGAATAAAAGGAAGATTTTAATTAAATGAAAAATTTTGTAATTATAGATGGCAATGCTTTAATCCATCGGGCATATCATGCCTTGCCACCTTTGAAAACAAAAAAAGGAAAAATAGTTAATGCTGTTTATGGTTTTGCAAGTATTCTTTTTAGAGTTATTCAGGATTTAAAGCCATATTATTTAGTAGTTTCTTTTGATTTGCCAGGTCCAACTTTTCGTAATTTAGAGTATGGGGATTATAAGGCGAAGAGGGTAAAGCCGCCTCAAGAATTATATGATCAGATTCCTTTAATAAAAAAAATGGTTAATGTTTTTAATATACCTATTTATGAGAAGAAAGGATTTGAAGCAGATGATGTTATTGGCACAATTGTAGATATAATAAGAAACAAAAAAATAAAAGTTAAAAGCTTTATTGTTACTAGTGATTTAGATGTTTTGCAGTTAGTTGATAATAATGTAAATATTTATACTTTTAAGAAGGGAATTAAAGATTCTTTTATTTACAATGAAGCTGAAATTATTAAACGTTATGGATTAAAGCCGAAACAAATCATTGATTTAAAGAGTTTAAAAGGAGATCCTTCTGATAATATCCCAGGAGTTCCTGGTGTTGGAGAAAAAACTGCGATTGAATTGCTTAAGAAGTTTGGTAGCTTAGAGAGGATTTATAAGAACTTAGATTCTAGTAATTTAAATGTTAAGTTAAAAGCAAGGTTGTTGGAATATAAGAAGTTAGCTTTTCTTAGTTATTCTTTAGCCACTATTAAATTAGACGTGCCTATTGATTTTAATCTGAAAGGGTCGGAATGGGGTGATTACAACAAAGATAAAGTTAATAAATTTTTTAAAGATTTGGATTTTAATACTTTAATAGATAGATTATCTATGTTAAAATAAAAACAGGTTTATAAAATAAATAAAAATAATAAAAAAGGAGATAATATTATGATAAATTTCATTTTAAATATGTGGCTCGAATTAAGTCATTGGATAATTATTGCTATTTTTGTTTTAGTTGCAATAATAGTTTTGATTTTAATTTTTTTGTTAATTCTTTCTAAAAAATCAAATAATGATTCCGATAAAAATTTAAGTACTCAACGTTCAATTTCTATTATAGGAATTGTTTTAGGTGTTATTGCTGTACTTCTACTTGCCGGTGGTCTTTGCGCAACAATTGGAGAGATTTATAAAATTGTTGAATCAACAGAACTAGGTTCTGTTAGTATAGATTCTACAGAAGGAAAAATATATTATCTTGGGATTCTTCCTTTAGAAAAACCAACAACAATGCTGGAAAGATTTTCAGGAGTAGAAAAGCATTTAAGTAATACAACTGGGTTAAATATAAAATTAAGACTTTATTCAACATCAGGTGATGTTGGTGGATATACAGCCGTTGTTGAGGATATAGCAAATGGTGATATAGATTTTGCTTATCTTGCTTCAGTAACAACGGTTCAGGCCAATGGAAATGGTCCAGTTATTCCATTCGCTTGCGCTCAAAAGAGTGGTTCACCTACTTATCAAGGCGATTTAGTAGTTAAACCTGATTCTCCATATCAATCATTGGAAGATTTAGAGGGCAAAAAGGTTTCTGGAACAAGTAAATCTTCGACTTCAGGGAATTTAATGCCTTCAGCTATGTTAAAGCAAGAAAACATAGATAAAGAAACTTATTTTGATGGTGGAATGATGTATCTAGGGTCTCATGATAAAGCAGCAATGGCAGTGTTAGCTGGAACAATTGACGCAGCTTTTATTAATGAGGCAACCTTAAGTAAATATAATAAAGATGGTGTTGTTTTGAGATCTGTTTGGAGACATGATCCTGTTCCTGAATTCCCATTTGTTGTTAATACAGATGAAGTATCACAAAAAGTTCTTCAAGAAGTTAAAACTGCTTTATTGAGAATGCACGAAACAAATCTCGAAGGCATTCAAGCTTCTGATGGAAAATATGAAAAATGGGTAGAAATTAATTGGGAAGATTATTTAGGCATCAAAGATGCTATCGATGAAGTTTATGGGCCGATATTTTATAATCTAGATGAATGGGGCAATTAATTTATTCTAATTAAATATGTTTGGATATCGTTTACAAACTAAAATTATTATTGTTGTGTTTTCTATAGTTGTTTTTTGCGTATTAGTTTCTACGGTAATTTCTTTATATAGAGTAAATATTGTTGTTGAGGAAAGATTAGATGCGGCTGGAGTTTTTACTTCTCAGACCTTAGCTACTTTTTGCGTTGAAAATCTTCTTGCTTGGGATTATCCAGCTTTACAATTATCAATTGAACAGGCATCTGAATACGATCCATATATTCTAGCGGTTAAAATTTATCACAAAAATAATTTAGTGGCGCATTATTCTAAAGATAGCGATGAGGATGGTATTGAATATGAAGCAGAAGTTATCATTTCGGAGGTTGTAGAAGCAGAAATTAGCAAAGAAGAAAGGAATCTTGGTGTCGTAAAAATAGTCCTTTCAGAAAAAAAGTATCATGCTTTTTTCTTGCAACAAATTTATTCCTTAATGCTTTTAGGGCTTATTCTTGGACTTGGTGATACTTTTCTAATATTTTTAACTGTGAATAGAATGGTTCTTAAACCTATTAAGAGAATTGCAGAAGGGGCGAAAATTATAGGTGAGGGCAAGCTTGATCATCAGATTGATGTTCGGAGCGAGGATGAAATAGGTAGATTAGCGCTTGTGCTGAATACGATGACTAATAACTTAAGGTTGTCTAGAGATGAAACAGAGGATTATAAGAAACATTTAGAAGAAAGAGTTGACGAGCTTGAAAGATTTCGTAAATTAACGATTGATCGAGAACTTAAAATGATTGAACTCAAAAAAGAATTAACAGAAAAAAATCCAAATAAAATTATTAAACCAAAAAGGACAGAAAATTGCTGGGATTTTTGGAAGTGTGATAAAAAGTTAAAAGAAGGTTGTCCTGCTTACACCACTGATTCAGGTAAAGAATGTTGGTTAGTTGCGACTGATTATTGTCCTTATCTTAAAAAAGAATTTAAAACTTGTTATGAATGTCCATGGTTTAAGAAGATGAATCCTGTTGGATAAAATATTTAGAAATAAAATAAATAAGTTACAATATTATGTTAAACAAAAATATAATTGAAGAAATTTCAAAAATAAAAGGAGAAACAAGAGGGGCTGTATTTCATACTGACGTTCAATATATTTTAGATAAAAAAGGAGAAAAAGGGTTAGAAGAATTAAGAAAAAAACTTAAAGATCTTGGTCAAGGAGATATATATAGTAAAGAAATAAATTCTACTGGATGGTATCCGTTATGGTGGAGAGTTTTGTCTTTGTTAATTATTCAAGACACTTTTAATTGGGATGAAAAAGAGATTTTTAATATGGGAATATCTGCTCCAAAACATTCTTTTATCGTTAAGACGCTTTTAAGATATTTTATATCAATTGAAAAAACATTTGAAGAAAGCGCCAAGTATTGGGAAAAACACTATACTATTAGCAAGCTTGAAGCTCCAGAGATTAATGTAAAAGAAAAGCGTCTGGTTCTTCGTTTAGTGGATTTTAAAATTCATCCCATTCTTTGTGTTTATTTTAGAGGATATTTTAAATCAATAGCTGGTCTTGTTGTTAAAACAGATAAGATGACAATAAAAGAAACAAAATGTCCCTTTAGTGGCGATGCCTATCATGAATTTGTAATTGAATGGGAATAAATATGGCAGAAGAAAAAGAAGTTTTTATTTCACGACAAATTAAAGAAGATTTAGAGAATTTAGAAAGATATGTTGAAGAATTTTCTAAATTTTTACCTTTACCAGTTTATACTATCAACCCGACTGGCATTATTGTTGATACCAACAAAGCAGCTAATGATTTGACTGGTTATAATGAAGAAGTTATTATTGGCAAAGAAATAGAATTTTTATTTGAAAATAAAAAATTAGTAAGAGAATATTTAAATCAGGCTTTAGAAAATAAAATAATCAAAAATCGTGAAGTAATTTTAATTTCTTATAACAAAAAAAGAATTTCAGTAAATATTTCTATTTCGATAAGAAAAGATGATAAAGATAATATAATAGGTTGTTTTTTAGCCATTTCAGATATTACCAAAATTAAAGGATTTCAAGAAGGATTAGAAAGAAAAGTGGAAGAAAGGACAAATGATTTAGAAAAAGCAAAAACAGCATTGACTAATATGCTAGAAGATACTCAAGAAGCGAAAGAGAAGATAGAAGAGGAGCAGAATAAAACAAGAGCTGTTTTAACAAGCATAACAGATGGATTGATTGTTTTTGATAAAGATAAAAGAATTGCTTTGGTTAATCCTGATGCAGAAAAGAAATTAAAAATAAAAGAAAGCGATGTTCTTAATAAAAAAATAGAAGAGATTCTTAATTTTCCTGCTATTAATAAATTATATGAAGCAATAGGTCAAAAAATAGAATGGACTGGCCAAAAATACGAGTTAATCTTAGAGAAGCCAATAAGAAGATTTTTCGATATTTTTATTACTCCAATTGCTTCCAAAGAAGATGTCATCGGAATGGTAATTATTATACACGATATTACGCGAGATAAGGAAATAAGTCGAATGAAAACAGAATTTGTATCTATTGCGGCTCATCAATTAAGAACTCCTTTGTCGGCTGTTAAATGGTCTTTGCATATGATTTTAGATGGAGATGTTGGTGTGATTTCTTCAGAACAAGTTGATTTTTTGCAAAAAGCTTATCAAAGCAATGAAAGAATGATTCTTTTAATAAATGATCTTCTTAATATAAGTCGTATTGAGGAAGGCCGTTTTATTTATAGTAAAAAAGAATGTTCTTTGGAAAAAATTATAAAAGAGATTATTGATCTTTCAACTGGATTAAGCAAAGAAAGAAAAATTAAATTAATATTTAAGAAGCCAGAAAAACAATTGCCTAAAATTAAAATTGATAAGGAAAAAATACAAGTTGTTGTTCAAAATTTAATAGATAATGGGATTAGATATAATAAGATTGGTGGTAACGTGACAATCTCATTAAAACATGATAAACTTTTTATATATGTTACAATAGAAGATACTGGAATCGGAATTTCAGATTTACAGCATAATCGTATTTTTGATAAATTTTTTAGAGCTGATAATGCTGTTAAAGCAGATGCAGAAGGAACAGGGCTTGGATTATTTATTTCTAAAAATATAATTGAAGCTCATGAGGGTAAAATTAGTTTTAAAAGTAAAAAAAATAAAGGAACCATTTTTACATTTAGTTTACCAATTAATTAATATTATATTTATGAAAAAAATTCTTATTATAGAAGACGAAGAAATACTTCTTGACCTTATACAAAAAAGATTAACTCAAGAAGGATATAAAATTTATATCGCCAGAAATGGCGAGGAAGGATTAGAAAAAATAAAAGAGGAAAAACCTGATTTAATTCTTTTAGATATTGTTATGCCTAAAATGGGCGGTTTTGAAGTTATGGAAA